>Ga0102927_1000099_pt1 | contig 17795 bp, 19 predicted proteins | sample SalPon1_A_H2O_MG_FD_78208 | JGI IMG/M metagenome (GOLD analysis project Ga0102927, IMG submission 78208) | Salt pond water microbial communities from South San Francisco under conditions of wetland restoration - Salt Pond MetaG R1_A_H2O_MG | ecosystem: Environmental > Aquatic > Non-marine Saline... | reverse complement strand
ATTTTGGCGTTTGTTGGTGCCGTTTATTGGGGGCTAGCAATGGGCCAGAAAAAAAACCCTGAGGAGATTTTTTATGCCTCAGTTTTGCCCGCATTGCTGGGCTGGGTGGCGCTATTGGTGCCGCGGTTAGTGAGTTTGCCGATCTTAATGGCTGGATTTATCGGCTGGCGCCTTTGGGAGCATCGAGTAGCCGGCGCTATGATCCCGCAATGGTTTGGGCGCTTACGGAGCTTACTCACTGTAGGCGCTGTGTTAGGCCTAGGCTTGGGTTGGGCTGCATTGCTGCCCATTATAGGTAGGGGGTGAATAACCACGCCAACGCATCTCGAATACGCGGTAGTAGTGGGCGCTCGTCAAGTTCTTTAAGTGTGATTTGGCGGGCTCGATCTCGAGCGGTTTCAATATGCTCGGCCATGCTCGCGCCAAAGTCTGTGTCGTAGATTTCCACCACCACTTCGAAATTCAGTCTTAGGCTGCGCGCATCGAGGTTGGCCGAGCCTACTTGGGTGTAGTGCCGATCGACAACAAATAGCTTGGTGTGATCGAACTCGCCAGGCTGGTAGTGCACTCGAACGCCCCATTTTACGAGCTCCCAGAGCATATTGCGGGTTGCCCAGTGCATAAACGGCAAGTTATTGCGCCCCGGTAAAATAATATCGACCTGAGTGCCGCGTACAGCGGCGGCTTGCAAGGCGGCGACGAGCTCTCTTGGGGGGAGAAAATAGGGTGTCATAATCGCAATATGCTCGCGCGCTGCAGCGACTGCACCGACTAAAACCATGGTCAAACGGTGTAAATCTTCATTAGGACCATCAATCAATGTGCGCGCTAATGCGCTACCGGGTGCGCTTTCAGCGACAGGAGTCAAAGTGGGTTGAACGTAGGCTTTGCCAGTAATAAATGCCCAATCGTCAAGAAATACGGCTTCCAGTTGTTGCGTTAATTTCCCGCGCACTCGGAAATGCACATCACGGATACCCAATGCTTTGCCCGGACGTTTGAGCAGGTGCCGATCACCAATATTCATACCGCCAATAAAGGCAGTCTGCCCATCAATAACAAGCAATTTTCGATGATTACGCAAATTCACCAGTGGACTGGGTGGGAATAGGCTGGGCGGGAGGAATCGCGCTACCGGTACCCCCTGACGGCGTAGGTTATGGCGAACGCGTGGCCAGCTATACCATTCGCCCGCTCCATCGAGTAATACGCGCACGTCCACTCCGCGGCGCTGAGCGTTGGACAGTGCCTCGACAAAGCGCTGACCACTCATGTTGCTCTCAAAAATATAGGTCGACAGGTAGACTCGATGCTCGGCCGACTCAATGGCGGCCAACATGGCCGGGTAGGCCGCTTCACCCCCAATTAACCGATCAATCGCATTATTACGTGTGATGGGTAGACCGGCGACTGCGCTCGAAATCTGTGCTTGGGCGCGAAAAGCTGCCGGTATACGAGACGGTAAATCGGCATTGGTTTCTGTGTTATTACCGGGAATTTCGCCGCGCAATCTTTGTGCGCGCATGCGAATTCGATTGATGCCAAAGAAAAAGTAGAACACAGGGCCCACCAGGGGAAATAGCAAACAAAATGCAATCCAGCCGAACGCGCCGGCAGGCTCGCGTTTGTACAGCAGCGCGTGTAATGCAGCGCCGGTTGAGATGAGTAAAACTGCACTCAGTATGATCCATTGCAACGGTTGCATTGTCTGTCGCCTTTTCCGTCGCTACTATCAGGGCATCCAGCACATGGTGTGCCGGGGAGGCAGCATGATAGCTCTGCGTAAAAAATTTTTGCTTGCATTTCTACTGGTCACGACAAGTATGCCAGTCTTGGCGATGTCGCTGCCGCGGCCGGCTGAGATCGAGCCGGCAATCGCATTTTGGACACGAATCTATACCGACGTGCCGGTTGAGCAGGGGTTGATTCATGATACGAATCGCTCATTGCGTGTTTATGCACAAGTGCCCGTCGCGCCGCCTGGGGAGTGGCGGACACGACGGGCGCAAATCAAAGCGGCATTAAAAAAGCATCGAGCGGCGTTAAACGCCCTTGCCGATCAAAACGGTAGAGCGCAGACATCGCTGCAAATGCAGATGAGTAAGCGCTTGCCTGCGGATACCAATACAAATGCAATGCGTGAGATCGCAAAGCGATTGCGCTTTCAAGGCGGTTTGCGCGAGCGTTTTCGCGAGGGCTTGGTGCGCTCCGGGCGCTGGCGAGCGCATGTGCGTGAGGTGTTGAGCGCCCACGGTGTGCCAGCAGAATTAGTGGCTTTGCCCCATGTGGAGTCTTCATTCGACCCTCGGGCGCGCTCTCATGCTGGCGCAGCGGGCCTATGGCAGTTCACCGTGGGGACTGGGCGGCGATTTATGCGGATTGATCCTGTTGTCGATGAGCGGCTGGATCCTTGGCAGAGTACACAGGCGGCTGCGGAATTACTTGCTTATAACTACGCGCAAATCGGCCGTTGGCCACTGGCAATCACCGCTTATAATCATGGTCTAAACGGCATGCGCCGGGCGGTCAGTCAGCTCGGTAGTGATGATTATGTGCAAATTTATCAAGCCTATGAGGGGCGGCGTTTTGGTTTTGCCTCACGTAATTTTTATCCCGCTTTAATCGCGGCCGCAGCCGTTGATGCCAAAGCCGATGAGCATTTTCCAGGAATAGTGTTTGATAAACCGCGCTCCGCTCGAACAATTGCGTTACCGCATTTCACCCCACTCGAGACACTGCTGAGTTCACCGGTCATTGACCGAGGGCGACTGGAAAAACTCAATCCAGCGTTGGGGCCGGCAGTATGGGATGGACGAAAGTTTATTCCACGGGGATATCCGCTTCGTGTTCCTAATGCGCTTGCGCAAGACTGGGCAGACGCCATCGCTCAGCTGCCTGGTGCGCAACTTTATCAAGGTCAGCGTCCCGATATTCGTCATGCTGTTGCAACGGGCGATACCTTATCGGAGATCGCAGCGCGTTATGGCGTTGGCTTACGAACCTTAATGGCGAGCAATAATATTACCGATGCCCATCAAATTAGAGTGGGTGAAATGCTCGATTTGCCGGTGGCTGGCGCTATGCCGGCAAGTGTTGGTGGGCGCCAATATGAGGTGCGCCCAGGCGATACGTTAGGGGCAATTGCTGTTCGTCATGGGGTTGATCAAGGAGAACTTGCTGAGCTTAATGAGATTACTAATCCTAACCGTTTACAGGTTGGACAGCGGTTAGTGATTGCGACAGCGCCTGCCGTGGCGTCTGCCGAGGGTGACGGTGAGAGTGATCCTTGATGGTAGGGTAAGAACCAGTCATAGAGGACGGGCCTAGATAATGATCGAAGCGATTAAGCGTTTTTACGAATCCCGCATCAATCCCGCGGAAATTGGCGCGGACGATTCTCTCAACCATCGGTTGCAGTTAGCGACAGCAGCACTCCTAATCGAAATGGCTCAGGCGGACAATCAACGCCATAGTATGGAATTCCAGGCCGTTCACGACGGCATTATGGAGGTTTTTGATCTTAGTTCTGAGGAAACTGCCGAAGTCATTGAGCTGGCTGATGAGGAAGCCCATAACGCAACGGATCATTTTGAGTTCACGCAATTAATTAATGATCAATTTAATCATGAGCAAAAGATCCAAGTGGTCGAGTTGCTCTGGCGGGTGTGCTTGGCTGATACAGAAATGGATCGCTATGAAGAGCAGTTAGTCCGGAAAATTGCTGAACTTTTGCACATTGAACACAGCGACTTTATTGCCGCTAAGCTCAAGGTCCAGCGCGATTATAGTGCCGGTGCTCACATCACCGATTTTGATGAGTACGAATAGTGGCGGTCTTTCGCGCGCGTCAGGTGGCGCGAATTCGAGATGGAGTAGTCGCTGGGCGTAATGCGGTGCGGGCATGGGGCAAAGCTGATGCGCATGTTTTTGCACGTGCATTTGTCGATGCCGGTGGTGCGCAAGTACCGGGTGATCCTGATGCGAGCGCGTCTGCTGCCCTTGCAAAGCGTTTACTTAAAGCTCTCGGCAATGGTGAGCCAGCAGCTCCGGATGATCCTGATTTAAATCGCGAACTCCAGCGCGCGCAGGCGGAGGCGCAGTGGGCGTTGAGCCTTGATGATGACCATGTGGTTGGGTTTTTGTTGGATTTACCCGCGACGGCGCTGGAAAACCCAACGGTCGAGGCGCTAGCCCATCAAAGTCAGGGCTTAGGCCCGGGCGTTTTTCGTAAAGCTGATGTGCTCGTACTGCAGCCTGAGTGTGACGGCGCACGGTTTATTCCCATTAGCGAGCACGATATTGAATGCTGACTCAGTCAAATCAATCGGAGTAATAGAAAGATGAAAGACCTAGGGCTGTTGTTGCTTGGGGTGTGGCTATTAGTGCATGGGGCGCAGGACTTGTTGGCGCTCGACTTTCGCCATGATGAAGTAATTTTAGCGTTATTGGGGATTGCTGCAGGGGGCTTAATTATTGTTCGTCGTTAACAGTTGACTTGGTTTTTTCTTGGGGTAGTCTAGTGACCTTGCCACAAGATGTAGTGTTCCTGAGAAGATTTGGGCAGCTATATTGTGGATAAACGCTGATAAGTCAGTGCTGATGCGGCTTTGCCGTAACCCGAATCGCGTAAGGAGTACCTGATGACCACCGCAACTAAACTGCGAGCGCTGCCAAAGACGGTCACTGAGATCGCAATCCAGCCCGCCTCAGAAGATATCTGGGATAAAAAATACCGCTTAAAATCTAAAGACGGCGATGTTGTTGATCAAACCGTCGACGATACGTATTGCCGAGTGGCTAAAGCCCTCGCAGACGTTGAACCAAAAGACAAGCGTGAATACTGGTATGAGCAGTTTTTATGGGCGCTTCGTCACGGCGCCATTCCAGCAGGCCGCATCACCTCGAATGCAGGTGCCTTAGCCCATAAGCCAGCCACATCAACGATTAACTGCACGGTGTCCGCGACCATTGGCGATTCAATGGATGACATCCTTGATAAAGTCCATGAAGCCGGACTTACGCTTAAAGCCGGCTGTGGAATTGGTTACGAATTCTCAACAATGCGGCCGAAAGGTGCTTACGTATCGGGTGCTGGGGCCTATACCTCTGGCCCGCTATCGTTTATGGATATCTACGATAAGATGTGCTTTACCGTCTCGTCAGCGGGCGGGCGGCGCGGCGCGCAAATGGCAACATTTGATGTCGGCCATCCAGATGTTATGGATTTTATTCGCGCAAAGCGTGAAGACGGTCGGCTACGTCAGTTCAATCTCTCGTTGCTGATTACTGATGGCTTTATGCAAGCGGTTGAAAATGGCGATGACTGGCCGCTTGCCTTCCCGATGAAAGAATCTGAGGTTGAGACGGACAATATTGATGTTAACGATCCACAGCAGGTGCTGTGGCGAGAATGGCCAAACCACAAAAGCGGCTATCTCACGCGTGAGGATGGGCTTGTTGCTTGCCGGATCTATCGTTGGGTAAAAGCTCAGCGGGTCTGGGACATGATCATGACTTCCACTTATGATTATGCAGAGCCTGGGTTTGTGCTTATTGATCGTGTCAATGAGATGAACAACAACTGGTTTTGTGAAGAGATCAGGGCGACAAACCCCTGCGGTGAGCAGCCATTACCGCCCTATGGCGCATGCTTGCTCGGTTCAATCAATCTAACCAAGTTTGTGCGTGAGCCGTTCACTGATCGCGCTCATTTTGACTGGGAAGCGTATCGCCGCGTTGTCGCTCTGTTTACGCGCATGCTTGATAACGTTGTTGAAATTAATGGCCTGCCATTGGAGCGCCAGCGTGGTGAGATCGAGCGTAAGCGCCGTCATGGCATGGGCTTTTTAGGGCTTGGTTCAACCGCAACCATGCTACGTATGAAATATGGCGAGGCTGATTCATTGGCCTTCACCGAACAGGTCTCTCGCGAGATGGCCATTGAGGGTTGGCGCGAGGCACTGCGGCTAACCGATGAGAAAGGCGCTGCTCCAATCATGGATGAAGACTTTAAGGTAACAAAACCGATGTTGGCCTTGCGTCCAGAAATGAAAAAAGACGGCTATAAAGTGGGTGACAAGGTCAAAGGGCGTGTTCTTTGGGCTCGCTACAGCCGATATATGCAACGGGTAGCGGAGGTTGAACCAGAGCTTGTCGATCAGCTCACAGAGAAGGGGGGTCGATTTACCCACCATACCTCGATTGCGCCAACCGGCACGATTAGCCTGTCATTGGCGAATAACGCCTCTAACGGCATTGAGCCAAGCTTTGCCCATCATTACTTCCGTAATGTCATTCGCGAAGGCAAGAAGTCGAAAGAGAAAGTTGACGTGTTTAGTTTTGAGCTCTTGGCCTACCGCACGCTCATTGACGAGGGCGCACTGCCAAGTATGGACGCGGAAACCCGCAATCTTCCGGATTATTTCATTGCCGCAGATGATGTGACGCCAAAACAGCATGTTGATATTCAGGCGGCGGCGCAGAAGTGGGTCGATTCAAGTATTTCTAAAACGGCCAATGTGCCGACGGAATATGCCTACGAAGATTTCAAGGATATTTACCGCTATGCCTATCAAAACGGATTAAAAGGTTGCACAACCTTCCGCTTTAACCCGGAGGCATTCCAGGGTGTATTGGTTAAAGAGTCTGACCTTGAGAACACAACCTATCGCTTTAAACTCGACGATGGATCGATCGTTGAAGCCAAGGGCGGTGAAGAAGTGGAATACGACGGTGAGACGCATACCGCTGCCAACCTCTACGATGCCCTTAAGGAAGGGTATTACGGAAAGTTCTAAGGATATTGACCATGGCTGTGAAAATTGACAGTAAGATTATTGACTATGAGGTCGCGAAAGCCGAGGCCGCTGGCAATCAGCTGGAGGCAAACGCGGTTACGCCACCGGATAGTGCGATCGAGCATATGCATGAAGAGCTCCAGCGTCCTGATCGCTTGGAGGGCCAGACCTACAAGATTAAAACGCCGCTCTCTGAGCATGCGCTTTACGTTACGGTGAACGATCTCATTTTGAATGAGGGCACCGAGCACGAGCTACGGCGTCCGTTTGAAGTGTTCATTAATTCAAAGAATATGGATCACTTTCAGTGGATTGTGGCACTAACACGCATTGTCTCGGCGGTGTTTCGTAAAGGGGGGGATTGCACGTTTTTGGTCGAAGAGCTCAGGAGCGTATTCGATCCCCGCGGTGGCTATTTTAAAAAGGGGGGCCGCTTTATGCCCTCCTTGGTTGCCGAAATCGGTGATGTTCTAGAGCGGCATTTACGCTCCATCGGGATGATGGAATCAGAGCCAATGGATGAGCATCAACGTCGCTTTATTGAACAAAAGCGCGCTGAAGCAGAGGGTCGCGCCGCACCTGATCCTATCGAGGCTGACTGCGATGACAGTACAGCAGATTACCCAGCTGGTGCCGAGTTATGCGGTAAATGTCATACCAAAGCGGCGATCGTTATGGATGGCTGTTTGACGTGCCTAAACTGTGGCGAGAGTAAGTGCGGTTAGCTTAATCCACTAAGCGGTAGGAGTGGCCCGCTCAGTGGGCCACTTTAATCGTCGGGGAGCTGTTAGCGTCCCCATTATGGTTTTCTCGTCCGATCATTCCTCTGCTGGTAGCACGCTAATTGAGGTTCTGGTGGCCACGCTGATCTTGGGCATCGGTCTGCTTGGCTTTGCGGCAACACAAACCCAGTCCCTAATGCTTGCACGAGAAGCTCATTGGCAGCTGCAGGCGAGTTTGCTAGCGCAATCACTGGCTGAACAAATGCGTGCGGTGGGCCCGCCGCCTCTGCCGCGGCAGCGGCGTGCGCAATGGCAAGAACGTCTTGAACAACAGCTACCCAATGCTGAAGTGGTGATCGAGGCGGCTGCGGGTGAACGTGCTGAAATCGAGATAAGGCTGCGTTGGCAAGGCGCAGTTAGTGGGCAGACGCATCAGCTTAACCATGTTTTTTGGCTGTGACGCAGCAACGCGGTTTTTCAGTACTTGAGGTGCTGATTGGTTCAGCGCTTGGTCTTTTATTGATCGCAGCGGCGGCGGAGTTGCTCGTGGTTGGGCGTGATTTGCAACGTACAGAGCATGCACAGACCCGGTTTAATGATAAAGCACGACTGGCCACAAGTCTTTTAACGCGTGCTATTCATTCAGCAGGCGATGCCGGTTGTCACCCCAGTGTGCAGCAGGATCTTGCGATAGCCGCATCGCAGGATTGGCGTCCGGCTATTCATAATCAGCCTCCTGAGCCCATTGCTGCCCGCGGTGATGTATTGGTGATTCGGCGCATGCAGCAACGCTCCGAAGCCATGGTGGATTCCTCATCCGCACAGACGGCACAGATTGTTTTAAATACTGAACACCATGTTGAGCAAGGCGAATTAATCGGGCTCGCCGGAAACGGGGGAATGACCTGTCTGCGCTTTTATCAAACAAGCCACCACGCACTCACATTGGATCGTGGCCCGGGTGGCAATGCAGGTGAGCCCGCAACGGCATTAAATCGTTTTCCCGTTGACGGTTATCAGCCGGTCTCAGGTGTTGTTCAGGTTTTTGAACCAGAACGCTTGATTTTCTATATCGATCGGTCGGTGGGCGGCAGTGATTATAGTCTCTATCGACGCCGCCAATCAGCGGGTGATCAGCGTGAAGAGCTGATTGTCGGCGTTCGCGATTTAGAGATTGAATATGGCCTAGACACAAGTGGAAACCAACAGGCAGACCAATGGCAGGAAACCATAGCAACGAGCCTGACAGATGCGGTCGTAGCCGTTAGCTTAACGCTTGAGATTGGCGTGTCTGGTCAGCACATGCGCGAGGCTAGCCTCACTGTGGCGTTACGGAACGGGCGCCCTTAGTGATAGCAAATGAGCAGCAGTCTGGGATGGCGGTCATCGCCGTGCTCGGCGTCTTACTCGCAAGCTCTGCGCTTACCTTGGCTGGCCTTGAACGGAGCTTACTTGGAGAGCGTCTTAGCGTTAATTATACCCATCAACTTATCGCAACCGAGGCGGCAGAGGCAGCATTGCGGTTAGCGCAAGCGCAAATGCTTGATCAGGCGCAGGAGTGGATTCCGCGCCCTGTGGGCTTTTCTGCTAGGCAATGGCGAGGCTGGCTAGCGCAAAATGGGGTAGCGCTGAGGTCACTGCGCGATCGGCACAATCTTTTGCAAGCGCCACGCATTCACATCGAGCGGTTGCGTCCAGCCAACACAACGAGCTGTGGCGCAGGCACTCGTTGTGGTCATCGATTGACCGCCCTTGCCTATGGCAGATCTAAGCAGACTTGGGTGGTCATTCAAGTTGTGTTGATCGATGCAGACGAGTCACGCCTGTGGCGCAAGCTAAGGTAAGATGACGTAAATTAATGCTTGGTATTAGGAGCGATAAGCGTGTCGCGTCAGGTTTATGTCAATGGATCGTTTGTTGCCGAAGCATCCGCGCAAATCTCTGTCTTTGATCGGGGGTTTTTGTTCGCGGATGCGGTCTATGAGGTGACCGCCGTGCTAGATGGGGGATTGGTGGACTTCCCTGCGCATCAAAAGCGCCTGCAACGAAGCTTGTCTGAATTAGACATTCCATTCGATCCCATCACGGCGGATTTGTTGGCCATACATCGCGAAATTATTCGGCTTAATCACCTCAATGAGGGACTGGTCTACTTGCAAGTCAGTCGTGGCAGTGCGGACCGCAGTTTTCTCAAACCCCAAGGCATGGATCCATCTGTCGTACTCTTCACTCAGTCATCGAGCTTGGAGCATACGCCTGAAGCGGAATACGGCGTTCGAGTCATCACGCGTCCTGATTTGCGTTGGCACCGACGTGACATCAAAACAACCCAGTTGCTTTATCCTTCCCTGGTTAAAAGCGAGGCGGTCGCAAAGGGTGTGTTTGATACCTGGATGGTTGAGGATGGTTGTATTACTGAAGCGAGCTCAAGTAACGCCCATATCATTACCAACGATGGTGTGTTGGTTACCCGGCCCGTTTCGCATGACATTTTGCATGGCATCACGCGCGCAGCGGTTCTAGCCTATGCCCGTGAACAAGGCATGCTTGTTGAAGAGCGATTGTTTACCCTTGCCGAGGCGTTGGCAGCCAGAGAGGCGTTTATAACGAGCGCCACCGCCTTTGTCACACCGGTCATTGAAATTGATGGTCAGCCCGTCGGTAGCGGCTCAGTGGGGCCTGGCGTTAGGCGAATGCGAGCGCTTTATATCGCGGAAAGTCGGCAACGCTTAACACACTGATTACTCGGGACGTGGCCCACCCATGACCGCTTCAAGTGCCTCGCCGCGGGGAAGGCCGCGCGCCAGCTGGATATTGTCTTCATCGTCGCGATAGAACACGGCAGGCGTTCCGCGTATGCCAAGTTGACTCATGAGCGAATTATTCGCTTGAACTTTTTCTTGAGCACTAGAGGGCAGTCGCTCAAGGGGTGTCACGCCTCCCTCATCAAAAGCGTCTTCATGCTCAGCCATTGCCGCAGCCGGGTCTTTAGCCAAGAGCAAGGTGGCTGATTTCGCTAAGCTGTCTTCGCGTAATACGCCCACCATGACATGACGTATTTGCACCGCTCCCGCATCAATCCAATCACGCGTTTGTTCATAGAAACGATGACAGAACGGGCAGTTTGGATCAGTCAGTGCATAAACGACGCGAGCGGCCTGATCATCACCATCCGCAATCCAAGCGCCATTGGATAATGCCTCCCATTCTTGTTCCGGACGAGGGGCATTGGCTGCTGCATTGAGAATCGGTTGCGATAGGTTGCTGCCATCACCGCTAAACAAATTACCAACAAGGACATGGCTTGCGTCAGCGGTTAGGTAAGCAGTCAAGATTTGGCCTTGAAAACGCAATGTGTACCCGGTAAGCCCTCCAGGTGCATCAAATGTCTCACCTACAACGGCTCCGCGGTCTTCCAGCGCAGCAATGGGCGCAGGCATTTCCTGGGCGCTGATCGCTGCACTGATCAATACACCCATGAGAGCGGCTGTGAGTTTGACCGGCATGCATTAATTCTCGTGCAAAGTGAGTGGATGGAAGATTGGAGCATAAGGATGCTGAGAAGTTCGGGTGAGTTTGATTAGGGCATAAAAAACCCCTGGTCTGGAGGCAGCGACAGGGGGTTTTTTAATGGCCGTTAAACTGAGCGCTAGGCGCTCACCCAAGCGCTGCACCAACCATTGGCATTAACAAGCTTATTCGGGAAAGCGGTACAGCCTCCCCACGCTTCGCCGCTCTCACCAAGATAAAGGCTGCAGTTACTACAAACGGCGTTCGCTTCACGCATGTCATCTTTGGTGCTGGCATCGTGTACGTAGTTAAGCGCGATTGCGGTTGGGTCATCTTCGCTGAGCTTTGGCATGTCTTGTGCCAAGGCGTTAGAGCCACGAACACTGACATAGGCAAGCGGTGCGACAGCGATACCCATCAATGCCCCGCGAAGTAAGCGACGACGATCGTTTTGGAAGTTACGCTCGGTCATGGTTTTCCTCATTGATTTCATGAATGGCAAAGTTAATTGTAGAAATTGCAAACTAGCGTAACTGGGTAACGCTTTGAGGAAAAGAGCTAGTGAGCGATGAGTTGATCTCGGGCAATTTGTATCCGCATCGGCGGTCCATCGCTTTAACCATCCGCCACGCAAATTTCCCCGCGCAAGGCGGCCCGCGCGGTGAGCCAAACCAACCACCCGATTAGCAAACTGGTCATGCCGATGAGTGAAACGCCTACCCAAAGCGTCCAAGGGATGCCGGCTAACTGGTAATAAGTCAATACGGCGACGGTCATCGCTGCGAGCGGAAATGAGTAGGCCCAAAATGACAAGAAAAATTCTAATGCCGCAAAACGTTTAATTTCCGTTAGTAGCAGGAGCGTGAAAAATAGCGCGATATTGACCTGCACGCGAGCAAATGCATCGAGTCCACCGATCAGTTCAGTGTATGCAATAAAACCAGCGGCGGGGGGCGCGATGAGGATAAATAAAGTTGGCAGCAGACGCCCTGGTAACGGACTATGGAAAAACACCCGATAAAAAATAATGGTCAGTAAGATCAGCCAGAAAACCACACCGATGCTAAAGAAAAACCAACCAATGGAAGGATAGCCAAAGCCCACGCCGGCAATCGCGACAAGAATATTGCCAACGGCAGGGATAAACCATGCGGGGTTAATGTGATTGACTTCAAAGTGCTGGTGATGGATCCAGCGATTAATAATAAAAATGGTTAGGATCAGATGTAGCGTGCTGCCGATTACCCACAATCCAAAAGCAACGGTGGGCAGGAGATGCCGCAGGGCTGTGCCAAGCAAAATAAAACTCACGCTAATGGTTGGAAAGAAACTCAGCTTCACTGGATGCGCTAACTCCGCTCGCACTGCATCGGTATGACGCAATAGCTTCACTGTGTAGGATAAAAGAAAAACACTAAACACCAGCGCGGTTACGCAGACTAATCCATAGCCAATCAACTCGGGTGCGTTAACAACTAACGCGGCTTTCTGCCAGACTAACGTCAGGCCAGAAAGACCCATTACCATCGCAAAAAAAGCAATGGGAAAATGTGATAGTCGAGCAGTGGAAGGCATAGGTCTCGCCGGTTGTTCGTTACAAACATAAATTAATCCTCAATCTTAACATGTTTTTTCGATGCACAGACCGGATATGGGGTGGGTGGGGAGTTTTCGGCGTTTGTCCTAAGTTCCACAAAAAGTGGTAGTCACGCGCTCATCAAAACTAGGGGAGAGGCTGAGATCGCTCGCTGAGGGCTGATCCGCATAAGGCGTTTTTAATGTCTGAATTAACCGCTCGGCAACGCTAAGATCGCCGGTCGATGCGGCCGCAATAGCCGCTTGAATTTGATGATTACGAGGGATAAAAATCGGATTCATCGCATTCATGCGGCATTGCCGTTGCGCTTCAGTAATATTTGCTGCCGCTAGCTGCGCGGCATACGCTTGCATCCAATTCTGCATGGCATCCTCGCCCATAAACCATTCAACAATGTTGGCGCGCTGGGCCGAATCGCTCGGAGCGGCTTGCCCGAGTTGGCGAAATGTCAGGGTGAAGTCGGTCTGCTTGGCTTGCATGTAATCTAGTAATGTTTGCGCTAACTCAATTGCCTCTGATGTGGGGGGGTGATCCTCATCACAAAGCCCAAGCTTGGCGGCAAGCATGTGTTGGTAATACTGTGTAAATCGTTGTGGATACTCGGCAAGAATACGCTCAGCAATTTCAATGCTTTTTGTTTCATCGTCATCGAGTAGGGGTAGCAGGCATTCTGCGAGTCGAGCAAGATTCCAGTGACCGATGCCCGGTTGTTCGTTAAAGGCATAACGACCGCCTCGATCAACGGCGCTAAAAACCTGATCGACTTGAAATTCATCCATAAACGCACAAGGCCCGTAATCGAGGGTTTCGCCGGCGATCGCCATGTTGTCTGTGTTCATAACGCCATGAATAAAACCCACACGCATCCATTCGCTGATTAGCCGCGCCGTTTGCTCGACCAACGCTCTGAGCAGTGCCGCATAGCGCTCCGCCCTGGGAAGTGTGGCAAGCGCTGGAAAATGCCAATCGATGGCAATATCGGCAAGCGTCTGAATCCCAGCGTCATCACCTAAATGCGCAAAATACTCAAAGCTTCCAAATCGCAAATGACTTCTTGCCGTGCGCACAAGAATTGCGCCGGGCTCGAGCCCATTCGCGCGGGCGATACGCTCGTTGGTACTCAGTGCGCCTAGCGCACGAGTCGTGGGAATCCCCAATGCATGCATTGCCTCACTGACGATGTATTCGCGAAGTACCGGGCCTAATGCTGCAAGGCCGTCACCGCCGCGCGAGAAGGGCGTGCGTCCGGCGCCTTTAAGTTGCAGGTCATACCAGTCGCCCGTTTGATGTTGTCTTTGCCCAAGTAGAATCGCGCGACCATCGCCGAGTCGAGGCACAGGGATGCCAAATTGGTGGCCAGCATAAGCGAGCGCAATGGGCTGGGTGTGATCAGAAAGCGCATTGCCTGACCAAATAGCGGCGCCGCGCTCACCTATCAAATCATCATCAGCAATGCCTAAATCATTGGCTAATGGCGGATTGTTGAAAAGCCAAGATGGCTGAGCGACCGATCGAGGCCGTTGGCAGGCGTAAGCATTCGTGGGCAATTGTTCAATGTAGCGATTGCGAAAGCGAGGTAATGGCATGACGCCATGGTAGCTTACGAAGGCTGGCACTCGCGAGTCGGCAGCGGCGCTGAGCGTTTGTGTTTTTTTTGCAACCGTTCACAGCAACAGCGCCCATTGCTCAGGTAAACTAATCCTTATGAAAGTGAATCAGGTATGGATTGGATTTCCGCGCTGGAGCAACTTTGGTGGCGCGATTTTATGCGTTGGCTTCGTGGTTGTCGCGTTGTGGCTTGAGTGGGTTCAGGGCATGGAGCCCTGTCCGCTTTGCATTTTCCAACGTCTTGCCTTTTTAGTCATGGCTTTGGGCTTGTTGTGGGGCGCATGGCGGCCTGGCTATGTGGCCGCAATTGGGGTTGGCGTTGGTGCCATAGCCGGTGTTGCACTAGCGGCGAGACATCTGTGGTTACAATCACTGCCTGCTGATCAAGTGCCTGCGTGCGGACCGGGGCTTGGCTACTTAATGAATACTCTGCCACTCACTGATGTGCTTTCGCGCGTTCTATCCGGATCCGGTGAATGTGCTGAGGTGGACTATGTATTGGGTTTGAGTATTCCGTTGTGGACATTGTTGGCGTTTGTTGGCCTTGGGGTGTGGTTTGTTGGCACTAATGTATTGGCTGGGCGAGCGCAGCGCCGTTGAGCCGTCTAGCGGACACGTTAGAAGCGGTTTTGGCCGCTGACGGTGCTTTGGCTGCAGAGCTTCCTGGCTATCGCCCACGCGAAGAGCAACAGGCCATGGCTGATGCGGTGGTTGATAGCATCGAGAATGACCGCACTTTGGTGGTCGAGGCCGGAACGGGAACGGGTAAGACATTAGCCTACCTCCTGCCCGCGTTGCTCTCTGGACGTCGAGTGATCGTTTCAACGGGCACGCGAACCTTACAGGACCAGCTCTATCACCGTGATCTCCCCATGGCACGCTCGGTACTCGCGCGGCCAGTACAGACTTCATTACTCAAAGGCCGTGGAAACTATCTATGCCTCTATCGCATGGAGCGCACGCTTGAGTCTGGGCGCTTAGAGACAGCGGCGATGGCGGATGATCTTCAGCGCTTAAAAGCGTGGTCAGGGCAAACGCGTAGTGGGGATATTGCTGAGGCGCCGGGCGGGATGCCAGAGCCGCGACTTATGCCGCGAGTAACTTCGACGGCGGATAATTGCTTAGGCCAAGAATGCCCGTTGTATGCCGAGTGTTTTCTAATGGAAGCTCGGCGACAGGCGCAGGAAGCCGATGTGGTGGTGATCAATCATCACTTGTTAATGGCCGATTGGGCATTGCGTGAAGGCGGTCATGGAGAGGTTTTACCGCCAGCTGATGTGTATATTTTAGATGAAGCGCATCAGTTGCCAGAAACGGCGGCACGGTTTTTTGGTCTTACCGTCTCCAGTCGCCAACTGCAAGATTTAGCGCGTGATACCCGAGTCGAACAATTACGCGAAGCGGGTGATTCGGCGTGGTTGAGTGAGCGTGCAGGCAGTCTTGAGCGCGCCGTCGCCGAGCTGCGAATGGTGTTAGGAGATGCGCCCCGCGGGGCTTGGGTACATGCAGCGTCAAGCGCTGCTCAGGCCGCTCATGAGTTATTAGAAACACTAGCCATGCTAGTGACTGAGCTTGCGCCACAAACGCCGCGAGGTCGAGGCTTAGAGGCCTGTCATCGACGCGCGAATCACTTGCACACGGAGCTTGCGCAGTTTCTTGCCGATACGGGAGATACCGGACAAGTTAGCTGGGTAGAAACGCGTGGGCAGAGTTTTACGCTACGCCTGACGCCGCTTGATGTTGCACAGAGTTTTGTGGATAACCGAGACCGCCACGGTCGTAGTTGGATACTGACATCGGCAACGCTCGCGGTTGATGGTGGATTTGAGCATTTTCTGCGCCAGTTAGGCCTAAATGATGCACAAACACTTCAGTTAGATAGCCCGTTTGATTATGCAAAGAATACCCTTTTATACGTGCCTGAGTCATTACCAGATCCGGGCAGCCATGGGTTTAATGATGCCTATTTGAATGCAACAGAACCCGTGTTGGAAGCAAGCGGTGGGCGGGCGTTTATGCTCTTTACCAGCCACCGTGCGCTGATCTATGCGGCTGAGTGGCTACGCCTTCGGGGTTGGGATGATTTGCTCGTGCAAGGTGAGGCATCGCAGCAACAACTTCTTGAGCGCTTTCGGGCATCGGGTCAGGCGGTGTTACTCGGTACGCAGTCGTTTTGGGAAGGCGTTGATGTGCGTGGGCAGGCACTATCCTGCGTACTCATTGATCGACTGCCCTTTGCCTCACCGGCTGATCCGGTATTACAGGCGCGGGTAGAGTGGTTGCGTGAGCAAGGCTATAACCCTTTTGCGGAATATCAGCTGCCCGAGGCGATCATTGGATTACGCCAAGGGGTAGGTCGTTTGATTCGTGATGCCGATGACCATGGAGTTCTCGTTTTAGGTGATAATCGCATGGTTACACGAAGCTATGGGAAGCGCTTTCGTCAGAGCCTCCCGCCCATGCCAATGACTAGACAGTTCAATGCGGTCAAAGCATTTTTTGCTGATTAATCCGTAACAAGTGCATAGGCGCCATCAGCATCATGTGTCTCACGTCCGGTAACCGGCGGATTGAAAGCGCAAATTAAACGCATAGCCTCCGTTCCACCGCGCAAGGTATGTCGATCATGTTTGTCGAGGGCATAGAGAACGCCATCGCTAAGCGCATGGACTTCGCCTGTGGCTAAATCCTCGACACTGCCGTTACCTGCCACACAGTAGACAGCTTCGAGGTGGTTTTTATACCAAAGGGTCATTTCCGCGCCAGCCGGAATAATGGTTTCGTGAAAAGAAAACCCCATGCCATCACTTTTTAGCAACAGCCGCCGACTTGTCCAACCGGGGCCTTCTACTTCACGTTCTGATCCGATGATGTTTTTACGATCGACGATTTTCATTTCTGGTCTTCCTGATAGTGAAAAACAATCCTAGCCACTCACGGGGCTAGGCGGTTTAGGGCTGCGGGGCGATAAGGCCCGATAGTAAATAAATCCTCACTGTCATGCTCGCCGTCTGGGAAGTCCTGTGCAGTAAAGCATGGTGTGATGCGACAGTCCGTATCAAGCTCGCGGGCAATGGATTCGAATAATGCGCGTGACGCTTCATTACTCGGCGTAATCGTTGTCTCAAGCAAACTAGCGCGATCTGCCCCGGGCTGACGCAGAAATGCGCCCACCAAGCGCTTGCCTAGGCCTTGGCCCTGCTGATCAGGGCGTATGCCCACCTGCCAAAGGAACACAACCTCCGGGTGGCGCGGGCGTCGATAGCCGGTAGCAAACCCAACAAGTCGGCCATCGTGCTCAGCAACAACGCAGGTATCGGCAAAATCTCTTGCGAGTAATAAATAAAGATAGCTTGAGTTCAGATCAAGCGTACCGGTATCGCACGCGACCTCCCACATGGCGGCCCCATCCTGCGCGGTTGGGGGGCGCAGTCGTATGCCCTGGTCAGGGATTTCTTCGTCGATCAAGCGAGGCTCCTATCACGGTACAAGATGCACACCTAGATACTAGCAACTCGTGCATCGGTGGACTATCCTCGCGGCAGTGCGCAACCGCGTTTT
>Ga0102927_1000096_pt1 | contig 17965 bp, 18 predicted proteins | sample SalPon1_A_H2O_MG_FD_78208 | JGI IMG/M metagenome (GOLD analysis project Ga0102927, IMG submission 78208) | Salt pond water microbial communities from South San Francisco under conditions of wetland restoration - Salt Pond MetaG R1_A_H2O_MG | ecosystem: Environmental > Aquatic > Non-marine Saline... | reverse complement strand
AACCAAAAGTATCTTTAACATTCCTGAAGTGACCTTAAACCAATTGTTTTCCTGTTGATGTCCATGCCAGCCTCAAAAACTTTCCACCTCTATAGAAAATGTCCGGATAATATTTAATTCCTGAAAGTCAAAATCATTGTAGGCAAAAAGCACACCTCTGTCATCTTTAAAGGTTTCAGGTTGAATTACGAAGGGGGTTTTATTTTCCATATTTAGTATGTTTTAATGCGATCTCCTTTCCCTTTTCCACTTACCGTTGCAAAGATGTAATAAAAGTAGGTTTTTAAACTGTAAGATGCAATCATTTTTTGATCAGAAATGGCCAAGGCTTTAGGTGTGGACATGTCAATGTCATTGATCTGAGAAAGGCCTGTTATACCAGGTAAAACTCTATACACATTCCTTTGGTCCCGTTCTTCAATTAACTCTGCCTGATTAAATAAATTAGGTCTGGGACCTACGAGACTCATATCTCCTTTCACTACATTGATGAGTTGAGGTAACTCGTCTAACTTGGACCGTCTTAAATAACTGCCGAATTTGGTAATAGAACTCTGGTTGGCCAGATGCGTTGCCACGTTTTTGGTATTGGGATGCATGGTTCTAAATTTAATTAATTTAAACGCTTTCTTACCTTTACCTACTCGCTCTTGAACAAAAAACGGCCTTCCTGTATCGAAGAATCCAATGCATATTAAGATTATAAATACTGGTGACAATAGTAATAGTCCAAAAAATGAAAAAACAATATCGTATATTCTAATCATTAATATTTTGCTTTACGGTATTTCTAAAACCTTCGTGAATAGACACTGGTAATTGTTCTATTTCTAAAGCCATTTTTATTTTTTTGTTACTTACTTGGTAACTTCCTGTTACTTTATTTAAAACTTGCTTGTTGAAGGGCAACCTAAAAGCGCTTCCTATACTCGCTAAAAAACGGATTAGCCCAACTGGGACTTTTGTAAATCTAACTTTTTTATTGAATTGGCTCCCTATTAATGCTACCAAATCGTTTGTGCTTAAAAAACCATCGTCTGCAATATGGTATACCCCAGATGCTATATTATTAGGCTTTAAAAGTTTATCGACAATAAAACATAGATTTTCAATATTGCAGTAGGAACGTTTATTCTTGAAAGCACCAAAAAACCAAGGTATACCCTTTTCTACCCATTTAATTAAAACATTAAGGTTTCCTTTGTTTCCAGGACCGTGTATCATACATGGACGAAGAATGAATACTTGCTTGTCTCTAGGAAGATTCTCTAAAATAAAATCTTCTGCTAATTTTTTAGATTTCCCATAAACCGTTTTAGGGTCAGGTTTATCTTTTTCGGTTAAGCTGGTCTCTGGATAGTCTGATAAAGCTTTTATGGAACTAAAATATATAAAGGTTTTTGCACCTTGATCATCTAAAAAAAGCTCAAATATTTCCTTGGTTAGCTCATAATTTACTTCATAATAAATCTTATCGTTATTAACATTAGCAATATCATAAGCAATACCCGCTAAGTGAATATAAACTTCAAAAGTTTTTTCTGAAATTTGATTTTTCCACTCTTTATCCCGTAAGCTTAATTTTTGAAAATCATAACCTGAATTTGAAAGGTGTTTAGTAAGATTTTTTCCTATAAAGCCTGAGCTCCCGGTGATGAGTATTTTCATGTTAGGCGTTTTTTTGTTGAAGTAAACCTATAATTTTCCATACAAACCGCATTTTGATTTTGGTGGAATTATAGGGAATAGCATTCATACTTAAAGCTTTCTGTATTTCCGTGCTAATTAATTTGTAAGAACTTGTTCCTGAACTACTCAGACCACCAACCAACATTGATGTAGTTGTAATTCCTGAATACTTCCATTCAATTTTATTTTTCAAGAAAAAACGAGTAATCAACTCATAATCGGCTCCAATACTAAAATTTAAATGGTAGTACCCCAATTCTTCAAATAAATTTCTTTTAAAAAAGATGGAAGGGTGTGGTGGCATAAAACCGATGATTAGCTTCTTGGGAGTCCAGTTTTTGGATGAGTAGCTTCTAACTAAGTTTCCATTTTCTTTGCATTGCACAATGTTACCAACTGAAGCATCTATTTCGTTTTTAGAATGAAAATCAGCTACTTTTTGTAGGACTTGCTCATCATAAAAAACATCGTCTGAATTTAAAATTCCAACAAGGTCTCCTGTTACCATTTTTATGCCTTTGTTCATGGCATCATAGAGTCCCTGATCTGGTTCTGAAATCCACTTTGTAATGATGTCTTGGTGTTTTTTGATAATTTCCAATGTACCATCTGTAGAACCGCCATCCACTATAACATATTCTATATTGCTATAGGTTTGCGAGGCCACAGATTGGATGGTTTTTTCTAATGTTGCTACACTATTATAACAGACAGTGATGATAGAGATTTTCATCGCTTTAAATAAGTTATGATGTTTCTGGGGATCAGAAAAAGAGTATTAAGTCTTATGTACTTAGCTATTCTAAAAGCCTTTAATGGGTTTACGAAAAAATATAAAAAAAAAGAATGAGATTGTTTATCTATAAAACCTCTTAAGACTTTATAGGTTTCTTCTTTTTCATATCCAAACTTATGCAAGTGTTCTAAAATTGGTAAATATTCTTCAAATTTTATTTTCAAAAAACTTTTCAAGCCTTTGTAAGAGGCATTTCCAGGTCTAAAAACGACCCATGCCTTTTTTGTAACGTAAATAGGGCCTTTTGTACAAGAATAAAAAGAATAAAATAGGGGTCCACTAATTTTATTAAAAAAAAGGTGATCAGAGATTTCTAAAAGATTATTGCGCTTATGTATACATGAGGTCATAAAAACAAGCGATCCATAGGCTTCATCAAACATTGTTAAAGCAATCTCTTTTGAATTTTCTAAATAACCATAATCTCCATTATACCCTTTTTCATTACTTATTAAATAGTTTAAAAAAATAAATTCAAGAGATGTATAATTTGCTATAATCCTTAAAATTTCATTTATAATTCCTTTTTTTAAATCATCATCATCACTAACAAACCAAACATATTCTGAATAAGATAGGTTTAATAAATTAATTATATTACCCACTAATCCCATATTCTCGGAGTTCTCTACCAATTCAAAAAAAGGATTTTTTTGTTGTAAGTCACTCAACACTTCGCTAGTATTATCTATTGAAGCGTTGTTACCCACAATAAATTTAACCTTATTTAAAATTGATGAATCTGCTTTGATCTCATCTTCAAAAAATTCTAATTGATTTTTTATAAAATTTGCTCGGTTGTAAGTTGGTAAACAAATAGTTAATCTTACCTGATTATTTAACATTTTATATCTATAGTTTTTTGATTATGTCAGTTTGATAATAGGGGTTATAAAATGTGTCTATAATTTTAAAGCACTCTTTTCTGATAGACTCTCTAGATTTTGAATTCCTTATCCAATCTTTCACTTTTTCCTTTAAATTCTCTAGACTGTTTTCTTCAAAAAAAACACCTGTCTCCAACTCCACAATAGACTCTACCTCAGGCATTTGATTGCTAAGATTGCCATGTGTACAGACAGGCGTCCCAAAACTTAATGAATGAATTGCTGTTAAACCTACATTACCAGGAGAAACACATAGAGTCGCATGGTATATAAATTTAGCAAGCTCTTTTTCATCATAGCAGGATCCATAAAAATGAATATGATCTTGGATATCAAGCGAAATTGCTAATGACTTTAGATATTCTTTTTCAGTGCCATCACCAACCAATAACAAATTTATTTTGTCACCAGTTTCATTTAAAGCACTTACAGCATTAATCAATAAGTCCAGTTTTTTTACCCTTGTTAATCTCCCTACAAAAATTAAATAAGGTAGATGATTGTCTTTAAAAAAGTCAGGAGTAAAACTTTGTTTAACATCATTACTATTTCTCAACTTTAAATGAGTGTCATAATCTAACGAATTGAAAATTACTTTTAATTTTTCTTCCTTAAAGCCTTGTTCTGTCAATAGCTTTTTAGCCCTTCTTTCATACAAGAGCAATTCATCTGCTGTTTTATAAAAACTTATTCTCAAAGTTCTCTTCCAATACGGTTCATTACCATATAAGCCATGCGACCATAAAACCACTTTAATTCCTTTAATTTTACAAATCAGAATAGCTATCCAAGTGGAAATAATTTGAAATTCTCCTAAAAAAATAGCGATATCAATATTTTTAAACAAACATTTTTTGATAACGCCAGTTTGAAAAATTAAAATTTTATCTTTTAACCAAAAATTCTTTAATGCATGTAGTTTATGGTTTTGCTCTCTAAATTCTAGTGCCTTAAAATTTATTTCTTTAATGTTAAGTTGTTTATTTTCACCAAAAACAAAATGGAAATCAAAGAAAAGATTATTTAATAGCTTGCTCCATAAAGAAGAACGGTAATGAGGAGCTATATTAGTGAAATTATAAATAATCTTTTGCTTCATGATTAAAAATCTCAAATTTTAAATAAGGCTTTTCGTATTGATTTTAAGTTATTAATCAATGACTTTTAATTAATATTTTGTCGATTTTTCACTCTTAAAAAAAAGAAAATAAATAAGGATAATAAATAATGGATACATATAAGAGGGACGTTGTAAAAGATTTAGGCAAACCACGAATAAAAAAAGAATACCCATTGTATTTTTATTCCAAAGACTTCTTATTCCAAAATATATAAATGGCAAGAAATAAAAAGCTACACCAAAAATTCCGTAATAAATTAAAGGCCCCCAAAAAGTTTCATGTACAAAACCAGGATAATTTTTTGCAATTTCTTCTCTTGAATTTCCCCACGGGTTCTCAGCAAATATTTTTGGACCTAAGTCCAAACCGCCCTGTCGAGATGCATCATCCCCTCCTTCAATAATGTTTTCAATACGCCCTAAAGTTCGGGTTTTAAAGTAATCAATACTTTTAATATTTGAGAAACTAACGACTAAAAACGATAATGAAAAAATAACAATTAAAGAAAAAAATATATTTTTAATCTGCTTCTTATTGAAATAAAAAATAAATGCAAAAACAATAATCGTCACGATGTGAGCTAAGGATGTCGTTACTAAAGGTAAAAATATTAATAAGTATTCCCATTTCATATTATGAAAATATTTTCTATTAAGCAATAATAGAAACATAACAACAAAAGCAAAACTTCCTGGTTCGTCATAATAACCGGCCGGTCTAAGTTCGTGAGATATTTCACTAGTTCTCTTTATAAACAATAAGCCATAATTATAAATTTGACTATCACCTTGATATTGATAAGTGCCTAACAACTTTAAATTCCCAATGGCAAACAAAACAACACCTAAAATTGATAAAAAACCCATTAAAATATTTAATCTAATAAAATTTTTAAGAAAAAAAAGAACGTTGAAAGAGTTTAAAATTAGAAATAATGAGATCCAAGATAATAACAAGTAAAACAAGGTCATATAGTTAGATACTGAATCCAACAAAAAAGCAGCAAAAAAAAGAAAAAGAATTTGAATGAAAATAATTTTCGAAAAAGCTGGATTAGGGAAGGTTAATCTTTTGTTTGTTAAAATTATCCAGAAGAACCAGACAGCCATAAGGGATAAAGATGCGAGAACTTTATAATCTCCAAAAAAAATGTAATTATGAACAAATGGATAAAAAGAACCTATAGATATCAGGCTAAATATAAAAAATATCCAGTTTTGCACCTTTCTATTTTTATTTATGGATTTATATGCCATCATTATACAGAAATAAGTTTTGATGCGAAAAATCTAGGATTACGAACTGCAATGAATTTTCTTTTTAAAACATCAGTTTTAAAACTATTCTTTATTAGAGCGTGTGCAATTGTTTTAGCAGTAACCTTTGGGATTAGCACTCCTAGATTGTTTTCTTTTATCAAGTCTTTTAATAAACCTCCGCTTGTTGCAATTACTTTTTTATTTGCTGCCACGGCATGACCTAAAATACCACTCGAGGCTTCGGCATTTTTATAAGGCATGAGTACTGCATGGCATTGGTTGAACAAACTTTTCATTTGTGCATTGGATACAAACTGATTATCCCACACGATATTAACATCAGAATTTTTAGAACTTGTTGCTATTTTCTTTAACATTAAAGTTTCTATTTCATTGTTGGATACACAACCTACTAATAAGATAGTGATTTCCTTTTGTTTCTCCTTCGGCAGAAAGAGTGCAGATTCAATAACTTCGAATGTTCCTTTTCTATTTCCTAAAGCCCCAATATGTAAAAATATCTTACTTTTTCTATCAATATTGTAGTAATCGTAGATATCAAAATCATCAAGGGGTTTTAAATCTGGTATTGGGTCTGGCAACATTTCAAAGATTTTAGTATTAAATTCATTATTCAAATAGCTCACTGTTTGTTTATCATTTAAAATGAATATTTTTTTTATATGTGGATTTAGGGTATATAATTTTGTTGTGAAGTATTTACGATAATATTTTAATTTTTCTTTCAATGTATTCTTAGACATCCGATAAAATTGTAAAAATAAAATACCGCTAATAGTATATGTCGGCCTAAAAAAAAGGCAGGCTAATTGAAAAGTATTGAAATATAATAAGCAAACGTGGTTTACTTTAAATCGTTTAGCATAACGATGCATTAATTTATATTCTACAAATGACTTTTTAATCGTACCTATATGCTGTAAGGTTTTTAACTCTTCATTTTTAATTTCAACCCAAGTTACATTTTTGATGTCATTAGCTTTAGAAAAAATTATCGGGAATTTTAGAGAAAAGGCAGGGTGCACAATAAAATAATATTCATTTGCATCCTCATTAACTTTTAGATAATCAATTAAATGACTTATATACTCTGTATGATGCCCTGTAATTTGAATGTCGAAGAATAGTTTTTTCACTACAAGGTTTTTGATTTTCTTTAATTGCTTGTTTTATTTAGAATTATAGAGTGGGAATCAAATATAGCAATATGTTTATATCTTAAAAAAATACTTTTCATTTTAAGTGTATACAATTAGCATTTAGATTTATATTCAATTTATCGATAAGCATTCTTCGTAGAGCTTTAAGTATTGACCGGCAATCACTTTTGAGTCAAATGTAGATTGAATTTTATTTATTGCATGACGACTTAATTTTTGTTCTTTTTTATTGTTATTTAAAACCCAAACTATCCCTTCTTTTAAATCATAAATTTCGTGGGATTTTGCTTTATAGCCATTTATTTTATGGTCAAAAGCATCAGATTGCCCACAGACATCAATTTCATCACAATCGTTAGCTATACATTTACCATATCGGGCATTATTTTTTATTGTTATACATTAGAGAATGCCTGTATAATGCAGCTATACCCAATAACAAATAAGTAGTATTTTTAAAAGGAATCATCTTGATCTTTGTACCCCCAAATTTGATTAAACTTTTTATTCTTTTTTTAAATTCGGGTGAAAAGATTTTATATGTATTTGAAATTTGATCTTGATTATGAATTAAATATTTACACCAATATCCCTCAGTATAAATATACTTCTTTGTCATCAATAATAATTTAAAGACAAAATCAATATCTTGATTCCGTTTTAATGATGTATCCCATAATAAACCCTTTTTATAAAAGGAGTTATGAAATAAAGGAGTGGATATATTTACACCTTGACCCTTCGCCATTTTGAACCAAAGATTTCCGTCATTCTTTATGTATTTTGTAGTTTTCGTATTTTCATATATATAACAAAAATCGCATACTGCAACTTTTACATTTTCTTTAATGATGGCATCAACTTGGCGAATAATTTTTTGTTTATCAATTGTATCATCACTATCAACGAATTGAAAAAACTCACCCGTTGCTTCTCGCATCCCTTTATTCCTTGCAGCAGGTGCTCCTGAATTTTTTTGTGCATATACTTTTATTACCAAGTCTTCAGACTCATATTTGGATTTAAATTCTTTTAGTATTCGCAATGATTCATCTTTGGAGCCATCATCAATTAACAGTAATTCTATTGGCCTGTATTTATTGTTAAGAATACTATTTAGTGTATCCAGTACTTTTTCTTCTCTGTTATATACAGGAACAATTATTGACACTTTAGGTTTTATATGCATTAAACTGAATTATTTATTAAATTGCTCAGAGATTATTTTGTTAATACTAATGTATTTTCTCAAAGCGAATATTATTACGAAATAAGTAAAAATTCCAACAAGAATCAGTGAAATAAAATTCAAAAGACTGATTTGACTAAATAAAAATATTTTAGTCAGAATTACAGTACATCCCATTAAGAAAGTTGCAAAAATGACAGGTATCAAGTTTTTTATAAAATCCCTTAATTTCAACTGAATATTTTTTGCGCTAAAGTAATAAATTGGTATAATCAATATTACATAAATAATAATATATGCATAAACTAATCCAATAACACCGTATAGTTTTAAACCTAGATAAAAACCAATGGCATATATTGGCAGACTAATTATATTAATTTTAAGCGGTATATCAGGTCTACCGGTATTTAGATAAAGAGTGCCATTTACAGTAAAAATTGATTGTGGCATAGCAACTAAAGCCAGAAGTGGTAATATTGAAATCATAGAGGACCATTTTTCTCCTAAAAGTATCAACACAAAGGAATCAGATAAGATTGCTATTCCGGCTAAGGTTGGAAAGGTAATTAAAGCAATTGTTTGAATAACTTTTAAATATACGGACCTTATGATATTTATATCATTTTTTATACTGGAAAAAGAGGGGAATAAAACGTCCTTAATGACATTACTAATGCTACTTATAGGGAGAAGTATTATTTGATAGGCAATATTATAAACTCCAAGTGATTGTTGTCCTAACATCTTACCAATCATTAAATTATCAAGATTTCTCACCCAATAGGTGAGAAATCCATTAAGAGAGACATTCATGCTGTATCTCCATAGTTTCTTAACCACCTTAATATTGAAGTTTAAAACTGGCCGATAATTTGAAACAAAGAAAACAATGATGGTACGCAAAGTCATATTCGTTATTGTTCTCACTATCAAGCTCCAAACTCCAAATCCATAAAAAGCTAATCCGATTGCAATTAGAGATGAAATAAGGAGTGATGAATTTTCAATAACTGAAAGACTTTTAAAATCAATACACTTTTTTAATTCAATTAAATTGACTAATCCAAAAGCTTGTATAAAAAAAACAACTGAAAATACCTTTGTTAAATTAGCTAAACGGGGTTCATCGTAAAAATTTGCAATAGTTGGGGCTAGTAAAAAAAAAAGGGTAGTTAATATTACACCTGTTAGCATATTTAATACAAAAACCGAATCGAATTCAGTTTTTGATACATCTTTTTGATAAATTAAGGCGTGACCGAAACCAAAATCTTTAAATAGTAATCCAAAGTTTAGGAAAACTGTGATCATAGCAAACAAGCCAAAATCATCTGGTGAAAGCAATCTAGCGAGAACTATCGAAAAAATTAAGCTAAGCGACTGTGTTGCAATCTTATTCAAGAAAGACCACTTAAAACCCCTAAGAGCATTTGTTTTAAAAGTACTATTCATTATTTATTCCAAAAATTTAATGGTTTTTGAGCGTATCTAAGTATTTGCTCCTTCTCATTTTTTAAAATAAAATTTATTTTTTTTTCAACTTTAGGACTTATGATAATCGAATAGTCGATGGTTTTTTTAGGAGCCTGTATACCAACTATATTGGCAATATATTTCAAGGTTTTATAAATTTTTTGATTTTCTCTTAGCTTTATATACCAGTTGGCATACATTTTTTTCCCTTCACTGCTGTTTTTTCTTTCGAATAGTACTTTGTTTTCTTCAGGTTTAATGGCTAAGAAGTCACAAATTTTATGATAAGTATCTGTAGGATATGCTTTAAAATCTTCGAAAAATAAAACTAGTATGTTTTCATCATTATAAAATTTACGATAGTTATTTAGATGTGTCCAATATTTGGATGCTTCAATAAATGGAGGGTATTCAAAAATTGCTTTTTCAAAATCTTTTGGCATCGTCGCAACCTCAACATCTGTGTAGTTTTTATAGACTTGTTGATGCCAATGGCCGGATGATAAGGTTTGTCGCCATACAGATTTAAGTCTGCTTACGGGCTCTCTTACAATATAGATGATTTTAGCATCAGGGTTAAAATCGTATAAACGTTTAGGAATTTCAGGTATTAAGGTTGTTTCTGAATAAATTGGAGAAGCCTCACCTATAATTTTCTCACCATTTACCTTGACAAAAAGACTGCTATACCATCCCAGATTATCCTTATAATTACTAAAAGAAAAAAACCATGGTTCTTTAGGTGTCGTCATAAATACATTAGAATGTAAATCTAACATATGCCATAAGCTAGTGGTTCCACATTTTGAAGCACCTATAACAAACAGATTGGGGATTTTGTTCATATTAATATTTCCTAATAATTCCATAAGATTTCAATGAAACTACTAAGAAAGGAAACACTAATTTAAATACAAAAGTTGAATTTTTGGATAACCAAATATTCATAAAAGCCATTAAAAAGATTTTATTGCTTTGCTTGCGATAACTCCATAATCTCCAGCTTTGTTTGCGATAATGATGTAATTGTAATTTTGTTTTTTTCAAGTTTGATAAGGGTAGCTTTTTATAGTTGTCAAAAATTTCATTTAATAAGCCATCTTTTCCATAATTCCAGTCCTTACTAGTTTGAGGTACAACCGTAATTTTTACTGGATACTCTGTTAAATGAACAGTATCCCCATTCAAACTAGATAAGCTTACGAAAAAAATAAATAGGTAAATATTATTTACGTTATATTTTAGATATGATTCATATAGTTTTTCCCTTTTTAAAACTAAACCACTGAGCTGGTGACCACGCCATGCATTTGCAATACAATTATTGAAACCAGATTCATATTTTTTCGTTTGCAGATTTACATCTCTGCCTCCAGTTATTTCATTACCTTTTATATCTATTGGTTTATTTGCTGGAATAATACAATGAATAGTTTTATCATTTATGTATTTTATAGATTCAAGCATATAATCTAATTCAATATAGTCGTCGTCACCCAAATACATTACATATTCACCTTTTGCTTCTTTTAACACGAAAAGCGCATTCTTTTCAAGACCAATGTTTTCTGTTTGTGTAAAATATCTTAACTGAATATCGGTGTTTTTGTTTTGGAAAAGTTTAACCTTTTCTTCAGTTTTATCAATTGACTGGTTATTTGAAACTACAATCTCAACTTTATCTTGGAGGTTTCCCTTGCGTATATAACCAGCTAACATTTCAAGGTTTTTAATTAAAAAAGGAGCACGGTTATATGTAGGCAATAATATTGATATTAACATACTGATGATTTGATACTTTTATTTATTTTTATTAGCCATTCTAGCATTTTAGATATTCCAGCTTTGGTATTAATTTTCGGCTTCCAAGAAGTTTGATTAGATATCTTATTATTATCAGCAACAAAAACTAACTGATCGCTCTCTCTTTCTGGTAGCCTTTTAAAGGTCATTTTAATATTCAATTCATATTCAAGTACCTTGAACAATTCCAGTAGCGAAAGGCTGTTTTCAATACCACCACCAATATTAAAGGCTTGTCCTTTGATATTTTCAATATTTTCTACAGATTTAAAATATAGAGATACCACATCTTCAGCGTGGAGAACGTCACGTACCTGTTTTCCTGTTCCAGATATTGTAAATGGTTCCTTTGCTGTCTCATTTTTAATTTCAAGCGCTTTTTGGCAAAACCAACCTATCCAACCCTGGTCTATGGTAGAGTGTTGGTTACCACCATACATAGAAGAGTGTCTAAAGACTACAGTCTTGAGTCCATAGATTCGAGCAAAATCCAACAGATACTGGTCTGCTGTTCCTTTGGAACACCCGTAAGGCGAATGGAAGTCTAATGGCAGTGTCTCGTCAAAACCATTTGAGTATTCTTTGCACTCAAAGCGTGTTTCTTTTTCTATAAAGGTTAGATCTTTAAAATCACCATAGACTTTGTTGGACGAAGAATATAAAACCATTGCCTCAGGTGTATACTTTCTAATAGAATCCAATAAATTAAATGTACCAAGCGCATTTATTTCAAAATCCAGTCTGGGATTAGCAATAGAGGTCGTCATGGCTACTTGGCCTGCCAAATGAAAAACTACATCGGGCTGTTCTTTTTTAATAACGGTTTCAACATCGTTATTATTTCTAATATCATAAGGATAATAAATGAAGTCACCTTTAGTTCTCAGCCATTCTAAATTTGTCGCGCTCCCAAAGCGAAATAAATTATCAAGCACAACCAATTCTTCTCCTCGTTTTAGCACTTCTGCAGCAAGATTGCTGCCAATAAATCCACAACCCCCTGTGATTAAATATTTCATGTTAGTCTATATTTTTTTCGTGATTTATAACCTGACTTAAACCGTCATCTACTTTAGTTTTTGGTACCCATCCCAATTTTTTTAATTTAGAGATATCATTATTAGATTCCATCAATTCATTTGTTCGGTAGGGTATAGCGCCGTAATCAAGTTTTGATTGAGATGCGGTATGGGTCTTAATAAATTCGAGTATATATTTGAGATTGGTGTTTTGTCCTGCACCTACGTTAAATTCTTCAAAGGCTTTAAAATTATCATGCTGTTGTAGCATAAGATCATAGACTTCGAGTAAATCATCAATATATAAAAAATCTCGGTTTTGTTCTGCTTTTGTCAGTGCAATTTCAGGCTCATTGTTGAGCATTTTTTGCACCATCAAGGTAATAAAATTGGTTTTAGATGTTCCCGGTCCATAAAAATGTTCCAGAACCAGATTAATTATCCTTAATTGTCGCTGGTCTGTATACCATTTTAACCAATCCCTAAACTGTTTTTTAGTCAAGGCATACGGACTAGTGAAACGATCTAAAATTGTATCTGTGTTTATAAAAGTTTGACATCCATACTTAGCTGCTTTTTCAACTAAAACCTGAGGTAAATAAGTGTTGGTATACAGCATTTCTGAATTAGATTCATCACTTCTGCCATAAAAGGTTGCAGTATGAATGATGATATCAAATTGGTGATTTTTAAAAATGTTGTCTTGTATCCCGTTCTTAGATCCGTAGACTTCAAAATCGTATGCTTCAATCCTTGAAAGGTTAACAGTGTCATACTCCAAACCAACAATATGGTATTTATCTTTGTAACGGATAGCCAACTTGCTCCCTAGGTACCCATTGATCCCTGTAATAAGAATTACTTTTTTCAAAAGGCTAAAAATTCAATCCAAAAAATTCTTCCAGCTTATCCGCTACAAAATCTAAATGGTCTTTGGTTAAGGCAGGTTGTACGCCAATCCAAAAGGTGTCGTTCATGGTTCTGTCCGTATGGGTCAAATCGCCTACCACACGATACTCTACATCTTTAAAATAAGGCTGTTTTAATAAATTACCGGCAAATAGCAGTCTCGTCCCTATTTTGTAACCATCTAAAAAGCGGGTAATCTCTTCACGTTTTACACCGGCTTCTTCTTTTACCGTTAGTGGGAATCCAAACCAAGACGGATTGCTGCCTGGCGTGGCTACGGGTAAATCTAAGAATTCTGTAAGGCTTTGTAGTCTGTTGTGTAAATAGGCAAAATTCTCCCTGCGCTTTTGGATAAAAAAATCTAATTTGTTCAGCTGTGCCAGCCCACAAGCCGCCTGCATATCTGATATTTTAAGGTTGTAACCCGAGTGTGAATACACATACTTATGGTCGTAGCCAAAGGGCAACTTACCGTGTTGTTGTTCAAATCGGCAGCCACAGGTATTATCGCAACCCGGTGCGCAATAACAATCACGCCCCCAATCTCTGAAGGATTCGGCGATAGTTTTTAATTCTGTACTGTTCATAAACACCGCACCACCTTCGCCCATGGTCATATGATGCGCAGGGTAAAAGCTTAACGTCCCAATATCACCAAAGGTCCCACATTTTTTGCCATTGAGTTCTGCGCCTAAAGCGTCGCAGGTGTCTTCTATGAGCCATAAATTATGTTTATCGCAAATCTCTTTGACGCGTTCCACATTAAAAGGATTGCCTAAAGCATGTGCCAGCATGATGGCTTTGGTTTTTGGCGTAATGGCAGCTTCTATCAGATCCACATTGATGTTATGTGTTTTGATGTCCACATCTACAAAGACAGGAACTGCCCCAAATTGCACAATAGGGTTAACGGTTGTCGGAAATCCAGCTGCCACGCCAATCACCTCATCACCTTTTTTGACCGCACGGTCACCTAGTTTTGGTGATGTCAGGGTACTAAAAGCCACTAAATTGGCTGATGACCCTGAATTGACGCTTAAGCAATGTTTTACACCTAAAAATTTAGCCAGTCCTTCTTCGAATTTTTTATTAAAATGGCCTGTGGTTAGCCAAGCGTCCAGAGAAGCAGAGACCATATTTTGGAGTTCTTCTTCTCCCAATAATTTCCCGGAAGGTGGGACAGGCGTTTCGCCTGGTACAAAGGTTTTAGGTTTGTATTGTTCTTCAGCATATTGTGTTACTAAACCTGCAATTTCTTCTCTTAATACACTTAATTTTTCTTTGGTTTCCATAACTTAATTTGAATATTTATTTATTTCACTAAGGCAAGCCGTTTGCACATCACCTTGGTTGAGGAAATGTTGTTGCCAATCGATGATTAATGATAAGGTTTTGTGTAGTGACCACTGAGGCTGCCACTTTAATCTGTTAATGGCTTTTGAGCAATCCAGCTTAAGAAAGCTAGCTTCGTGAGGGTTATTGTTGGTGTCTAATTTCCAACTTGCGCCATTGCCCCACTGCTCAACCATTTGGTTTAAAATCCAATTGACAGGCTTACAATCTTCATCTTTTGGTCCAAAGTTCCAGGCCTCTGCATATTGTTCGCCATCTTGTTCGTAAAGGTGCTGCGCCAACACCAGGTAGCCTGATAAAGGCTCTAGAACGTGTTGCCAGGGTCTGGTCGCCAGGGGATTTCTGATGATAACCGGTTCTTGCTTTTCAAAAGCCCTTAAGATGTCTGGAATAAGTCGGTCATCGGCCCAATCGCCTCCACCAATCACATTACCAGCTCTGGCCGAGGCCAGATTAGCAGTATTCTGTCCGGTAAAGAAAGATGTTCTGTAGGCCGCTGTGACCAACTCCGCACAGCCTTTACTGCTGCTGTAGGGGTCATGACCACCCATGGGTTCGTCTTCACGATAGCCCCAGACCCATTCCTTGTTTTCATAGCATTTGTCTGTGGTCACTGAAACGATAGCCTTTAAACATCTACAGCTTCTGGCAGCTTCTAATACATTTACTGTGCCCATGACATTAGTAGAATAGGTCTCAATTGGATCTTTATAAGACTGCCTGACTAATGGTTGTGCGGCCATATGAATTAAGATTTCTGGATTAAAATCGCTCATACTTTTTGAAATCTGTTCTAAATCTCTAATGTCTCCAAACTCAGACTGCATATGATCTGAAACTTTACCTTCTGTAAAAAGATTTGGTGTGGTATTGGGTTTTAAAGCGTAGCCTTTGACTACAGCACCCATAGATTGAAGCCATAAACATAACCAAGATCCTTTAAAGCCTGTATGGCCAGTAACAAAAACTCGTTTATTTTCCCAAAAAAATGAGTCAACCTTAGCATTTAATCCTCCCATAATTTCCAAGGTGCTTTATTATTATCCCACAAATCTTCTAAGTGATTTTTATCTCTTAAGGTATCCATCGGCTGCCAAAATCCTTCATGCTTATAGGACATGAGTTGTCCGTCTCTAGCTAAATTTTTTAAAGGCTGTTGTTCCCATACGGTATGGTCTCCATCTATCCTGTCAAAAACTTTTGGAGACAATACAAAGAAACCACCATTTATTAATGCGCCATCGCCTTTGGGCTTTTCTTCAAAATTTTTAACCTGATTTTCACCTATGTTAAGTGCACCAAATCGTCCTGGCGGGTAAGTAGCTGTGAGTGTGGCTACTTTACCGTGATTTTTATGAAAGGAAATTAAATCTTTGATGTTTATATTAGCCACACCATCACCATAAGTAAAACAAAAGGCTTCTTCGTGTTTTAAATAGGTTTCGAGTCGCTTTAGTCTTCCACCTGTCATAGAATCATCGCCGGTATCTATCAGGGTGACTTCCCAGGGTTCAGCTCTTTTTTCATGCACTTTCATTTCATTGGTTTTCATGTCGAAGGTCACATCAGACTGATGTAAAAAGTAATTGGCAAAATACTCTTTAATCACGTAGCCTTTATAGCCACAACAAATGATAAAATCATTGATACCGTAGTGAGAGTATATTTTTAGGATATGCCAAAGTATAGGCTTACCGCCTATTTCGACCATAGGTTTGGGTTTGGTTACTGTTTCTTCACTTAGACGGGTTCCTAAGCCGCCTGCAAGAATTACTGCTTTCATATCATATTGTTTAGCTTGTACATATAAATGCATCAGAGAAAAAATCCTTTTCTGACAAGTTATTATTCGTAAGTATTGATTTTGCAGATTTTATCATTTCATTTGAACCACAAGCATAGACCTGTGCATTCGTCAAATCTATATCTTCTTTAAGGAGAGCTTCTTGTACATATCCTTTTACTCCATCAAAAGGTGAAGTCTCTCTAGAAAGGGCTCTTATATATTTTAAATTTGGTATGTTTAAATCTGATGGATTCCAGAATATATCATCTTTGTATCGTGCTCCCAAAAATAACCAATAGTTCTTATTATCTGTGTAATCATTAGATGCCTTAATGCGCTCAAGAATGGCCTTGATAGGAGCTACACCTGTACCGGTTGCTAAGAAAATAATGTTTTCTTTTTCAGTATTTCTAATAAAAAAACTTCCCAGAGGTCCCTCCATTCTAAGTAGATCATTTTCTTTGGCTTCATTAAATAAGTAATTGCTCATTGCTCCATTCTCATACTTTTTAATAAAAAATTCTAAAGTAGTTTTCTCTTGATAAGCATTGGCAATAGAATAGCTTCTCTTAATTGCACCCTTTATCAAATTTACATATTGACCAGAGTTATATTTGAATTTTGCCGTTGGAGGTAACCTAAGTTTAACTTTAATTACATCTTTTGTCAATTGCTCAATACTGTTGATTTTGACTGGTACGATTTGTTTATCATGCAAAATAATGTCTCCCAGATCTTCAATATCCAAAGTTAAGTCTGATGTAGGTAGTGCATTACAAGATAGGGTGTATTTATCATATTTCTCTTCATCTGTCAAAACCATATCATCATTCTTATCCTGAGTGTTCCCATCTAAAACTTTAACTACACAACTTCTACATCTTGCCGTAAGGCAACTATGTTCTAAAGAAATACCCGCTTTCTTAGCTGCTTCAAAAATAGTTGTGTTAGCGTCGCAGGTAAATTTTTTATTGTTTTTTAAATGAACTGTATACATTATTCAACTTTTTTAAGATGTAACTTTAATCAATTTTCACCTCTTTAAATTTCTTTTCATTATGCAAAAACCACTTATAAGTTTCTCTAATTCCATCTTCTAATTCAATCTTCGCTTCCCAGCCCTGGTTCTTCATTTTGGAAACGTCTAGGAGTTTTCTTGGGGTTCCATCCGGTTTAGTGTCGTCCCATTCAATTTTACCTGTATGCCCCACGATCTCCTGAATAGTTTCTGCCAGCTCCCTGATGGTAAAATCCTTTCCTGTCCCTACGTTGTATAAATTTTCCTTTAATTGGTTTTCCAAAGCAAAGACCACCGCATCCGCAAGGTCATTCACGTGAAGGAATTCGCGCATGGGAGTACCGCTGCCCCACAAGTTGACTGTTGAATGCCCCCCTAGCCCCCCAAAGGGGGATTTACTATTATCCCCTTTATTGTCGGGACTTGATTGTTTGGCTTCGTGGAACTTGCGAATCATAGCAGGTAAAACGTGTGATGTT
>Ga0102927_1000094_pt1 | contig 18291 bp, 12 predicted proteins | sample SalPon1_A_H2O_MG_FD_78208 | JGI IMG/M metagenome (GOLD analysis project Ga0102927, IMG submission 78208) | Salt pond water microbial communities from South San Francisco under conditions of wetland restoration - Salt Pond MetaG R1_A_H2O_MG | ecosystem: Environmental > Aquatic > Non-marine Saline... | reverse complement strand
TTTGATAGAACAGGTGAAGTTAAAATGATTAAAGTAAATATTGACCAATCTAACTTAAAGTAAAATGAAATTAGTTTATCGCATATCAACACTGATAATTACAGGGCTAATCATTTGGTCCTGCGATACTTCTACTAAAAAAGCTAAAGAAAGTAATATGCAAGACAAAAAAGTGATGACGGCTCAAGATATTTTAGGAAATCCTGAATATAAAGCAATTTCATACGGAGGCTACAGGCATAACACTAGAGAAAAACAGCCCTCTATTACACAATTAAAACAAGACATGAAGATTCTTCATGCTATGGGAATAAGAATTCTTAGAACGTATAATGTCAGGTTACCACATGCTACTAATGTACTTAAGGCCATCAAAGAGCTAAAAAAAGAAAATAAGAACTTTGAGATGTATGTGATGCTTGGTGCCTGGATTGATTGTAAAAATGCATGGACGGATATGCCCCTAAACCATAACGAAGAAAGCGAAAGAAATGATGATGAAATAGATCGTGCCGTTGAATTAGCTAATCAATATTCTGATATTGTAAAGATCATAGCTGTGGGGAACGAAGCCATGGTAAAATGGGCTGCTCCTTATTATGTAGAACCTCATATAATTTTAAAATGGGTAAAACACTTACAAAAACTCAAAGCTGAAGGTCAGCTAAATAAAGACTTATGGATTACCAGTTCTGATAACTTTGCTTCTTGGGGTGGCGGCGATCATGAATATCATACACCGGAGCTGGAAGAGTTAATCAAATCGGTAGATTATCTGTCTATTCATACGTATCCTATGCATGACACGCATTATAATCCGGTATTTTGGGGTGTATTACCCAAAGAGAAAAAATTACCCAATTTAAAGAAAATAGATAAAGCTATGAATAGAGCCTTAAATTATGCTGTTACTCAGTATGACAGCGTAGTAAATTATATGAAAAGTATAGGTGTTAAAAAACCTGTCCATATTGGAGAAACCGGTTGGGCAAGTTTTTCAGACGGCCATTATAGCGAAGTAGGGTCTAAAGCAACAGATGAATATAAACAGGCTTTATATTTTGATAAAATCAAAAAATGGTCTTATAAAAATAAAGTATCCTGTTTTTACTTTGAGGCTTTTGATGAACCCTGGAAAGATGATCAAAACCCTAATGGTTCAGAGAACTTTTTCGGGTTGTTCACTGTAGATGGTCAAGCTAAATATGCGCTTTGGGATGAAGTCGATCAAGGAATTTTTAAAGGATTAAAAAGAGGAAATAATAAGATCAAAAAGACCTATAATGGAAATTTTGAAGATCTTTTACTGGATGTTAGTATTCCAGATGTGAAAAAAGATATTACACCTAATCATTAGTGATGAGCTAAAACCTAATAAGTATGAAAAGTAAAATATTGTATTTCAGTCAAATTTTAATAATCGCAATTTTTATGAGTTCATGTTCTAAGAAAAAACAAGAAAGTCAAGACAAAATTCTTAAAACTCAAGTTTATGAAACCTCTAGAAGTGGTCATAAGCTTAGCGAGATTAAAGAGTTTTCAAATAAAAAAGCTTCGTCAAGAATAAGTTTAGACACAAGTACAACATATCAAACCTATACAGGTTTTGGTGGTGCATTTACAGAATCATCTGCTTATTTGCTGAATCAACTCAGTAAGGCTAATAGAGACTCTATTATCAATGCTTATTTTTCAAAAAGCGGAGCGCGGTATTCCCTGACAAGAACTCACATGAATTCCTGCGATTTTTCATTAGACCAATACTCTTATGCGCCTATTGAGGATGATAAAGAATTAGAAAACTTTAGCATTCAGGAAGATAAAAAAGATCTTATTCCTTTTATAAAAGATGCCATGAAGGCATCAGAAGATGGTTTTAAAATATTAGCATCTCCGTGGACGGCTCCACCATGGATGAAAACAAATAATGATTGGGTTGGCGGAAAATTAAAACCAGAGTATTATGATACCTGGGCACTATTCTTTTCAAAATATGATGATGCTTACAAAAAAGAAGGTATTGACATTTGGGGTTTTACCGTTGAAAATGAACCGCATGGAAATGGTAACAACTGGGAAAGCATGCATTATACGCCAGAAGAAATGACTGAGTTTGTTAAAAATCATTTAGGACCTCAACTTGAAAAAGACGGCAAAAGCAATTTGGTTGTTCTGGGATATGATCAAAACAGAAAAGGCATTAAAGAATGGGTTGACGAGATGTATAAAAATGAGGAAAACGCAAAATATTATGATGGAACTGCCGTACATTGGTATGAAAGTACCTATAAAATTTTTGCAGAAGACCTTCAATATGCTCATCATAAAGCACCTGATAAATATCTGGTAGAGACAGAAGCTTGTGTTGATGCACAAGTTCCTGTTTGGAAAGAAGATGATTGGTACTGGAGAAAAGAAGCTACTGATTGGGGTTGGGATTGGGCTCCGGAAGACCAAAAACACTTACACCCAAAGTACAGACCGGTTTATCGTTATGCAAGAGATATCATCGGTTGTATGAACAATTGGGTTGATGGTTGGATCGATTGGAATATGGTGCTCAATAAACAAGGTGGGCCAAACTGGTTTGAAAATTGGTGTGTCGCTCCTATCATCGTAGATGAACAAAAAGATGAAGTTTACTTTACACCGCTTTATTATACCATGGCGCATTTCAGCAAATTTGTAAGGCCCGGTGCTAAAAGAATAGGTTTAGAATCAACTGACGAAAAACTACAAGTAACAGCTGCTCAAAATGAAGATGGTTCTATAGCCGTAATTGTTTTTAATCCTACAAAGGAGGAAAAAATCTATGATATTAACTTAAATAGTTATGATAAGACTATATCTATAAATCCGCAGGCTCTTCAAACAGTCATTATAAACAATAAAGATTAGAGATTATGGCTGATAAAAAAACATCTAAAGCTCATAAGGTTCCAATAGGTGAAAAGGCAGCGTTTGGAGCCGGTCATTTTATATTAAATGTATTACCTGGAACATTAGGTGTTTTTATACAGTTTTTTTTGCTCACAGCATGGGGAGTTGATCCTTTATGGGCTGGATTACTTGGTGGTTTACCGAGGATTTTTGATGCCATTACAGATCCGATTATGGGTTTTATTTCAGATAATACAAAATCTAAATTTGGCCGACGCCGTCCCTACATATTTTTTGGTTCAATACTAAGTGGAATCTTATTTTTCTTAATGTGGCAACTTGATGATAATGCTTCTGAAACCTATATTATTTGGCACGTCATGATTCTTCAGGTTTTGTTTTTGATTGGTAATACCATGTTTGCTACACCGCTTGTTGGCTTAGGTTATGAGATGACGCCAGATTATAATGAGCGCACACGCTTAATGGCTTTTTCAAATACAATGGGTCAAATCGCATGGATGATTGTACCATGGTTATATGTTATAATTCCGGATTCAGATACCTTTAACACAAAAACAGAAGGCGTAAGAACCATGGCTTTGATCGTAGGCTCAATGACCGTCGTTTTTGGTCTCCTGCCCTCCTTTTTCTGCAAAGGGGTTGATGCGGGTGATATGGAAGATCGCGAACGAATCACATTTAAAACATTATCTAAAAATCTAGAGAAACTTTTCCAGGGAATTGTAAAAGTCACTAAAAACAAGCCGTTTATGAAACTTTGTGGCGCAACTTTTTTAGTCTTCAACGGCTTTCAATTAGTCGCTGCATTTGCGGTATTTATAATAGTTTTTTACATGTATGGTGGCAGTTACGAAATGGCTGGTACCTGGCCGGCTTGGTTTAATACGATCAATGCAATTGTAACAGCTTTTATCGTAATACCTATTATCTCAAAAATAGCAACGAAGATTGGAAAGAGGAATGCTTTTTTATTATCCACTTTTTTATCTATTGTTGGCTATACTTTAAAATGGTGGGGATTTGATGTAGAACTGAATGAAGAGTTTAATCAAACCGACTTAGGTAAAGCCTTAACCGAAGGTTTAGGAATAGTTTTTAATTTTCTAAATCCTTACTTAGAAACTATAGGCGCCTCCTGGTTTACCATTAATGTAGAAGATGGTGTTCCATGGCTCATCTTTTTGCCAATACCTCTCTTTGCATTTGGTATGGGAGGCTTATTTACGCTAATGATGTCGATGACGGCAGATGTTTGCGACCTGGATGAATTAGAAAATGGAGCTCCTAGAAGAGAAGGAACTTTTGCGGCTATTTATTGGTTAATGGTAAAAATCGGACAGTCTATCGCCTTAGTACTTAGCGGTATTATACTCAGTGTTGTAGGATTTGACTCTGATGCAGATGTCCAGACTATGGAAACGATGTATAATCTCAGAATTGCAGATATAATTGTTCCGGCTTCCACAGCTTTAGGGGCATTTATAGTAATGTGGAGATACGATCTGAATGAAAAAAGAGTTAATGAAATCAGTACTCAACTTGAAGAAAGAAACAAGCCTAAGCGTGTCAGTTCAGTACGATATCATAATAAAAAACTTTCATCTCTATCTGACTTGAGACTTGAACCCAACTTAAGATATGATATAGATTTTTCTGAATATTTATCATATGATATGAAAAAAGCATTTCACAATATGCTTCGCAAAGGAATGCATGGAATGTGTTTTAGCCCTTATATGAAAAAACAGGACATCAATGATGAACTATCAAAAGAGCAAATACAAAGAAGAATTGAAATCATAAAACCTTATACAAGTTGGATCCGATCGTTTTCTTGTCGTAAAGGTAATGAGTTGACTCCTAAAATTGCAAAACAAAATGATCTCAAAACAATGGTAGGAGCATCAATAGGCTTAGACAAGCTTGAAAACGAAAAAGAGATACAACAGCTTATAACATTAGCAAAATCAGGCTATGTTGATATCGCTGCTGTAGGTAATGAAACTTTATTACGCAATGAATTATCGATTGAAGAAATATTAAAATATATAGCGCAAGTAAAAAAAGAATTACCAGATATTCAAGTTGGCTACGTAGACTCCTACGCTATTTTCCATGAGCACCCATCACTTATAGATGCTTGCGATGTTATTCTAATCAACTGTTATCCATTTTGGGAAGGAGTTGACAATCATTTATCTCCAAGTTACTTAAGACTTATGTATGATTCGGTCAAAGAAAAAGCAAAGGGAAAACCCGTTATAATATTCGAAACAGGTTGGCCAAGTTATGGTGAAAGTACGGAAAATGCTCAGCCTTCAGAGTTTAATACGATGAAGTACTTTATTAATGTAAACAATTGGGCAAGAATGGAGGAAATTAAAATATTCTATTTCTCCTCATTTGATGAAGCCTGGAAGATACATCATGAAGGAGATGTAGGCCAAACATGGGGAATATGGAATGAAAATGAAAAATTAAAATTTTAATAAATAATGTCGTACAGAAAAGAAGCAATAATTTCAAAAAAATATGAGGAATTCTTAACAACCTTACCTCATCAAACCAACGCCGAAGATTTTAAAGAATCTGATTTAAAAGATCTATTTCACGAGATACTAGAGGAAGGAATTCACGGTTTAGGATTTAGTATGTATGAAGAACATCAAAAACCGGGTGATTTTATTTCTGAAGATCAAGTGAGAAGGAGGATGAAGATACTTCAACCGTATATTAAAGCCATACGTTCTTTTTCATGCATTGAAGGAAATGAATTTATTCCAAAAGTAGCTAAAGAACAAGGATTAGAAACGCTTGTGGGAGCATGGATAGGTGATGATCCTAAAAAAAATAAACTAGAAATTGATGCCTTGATCAAACTGGCAAATCAGGGTCTTGTAGATATTGCAGCGGTTGGTAATGAAGTTCTCTATAGAAATGATATCCCTAAAGAAGAACTTTTGAATCATATAGATGAAGTGAGAAAAGCAATTCCAAAACACATACCGGTTACTTATGTAGATGCTTACTATGAGTTTAGTGTACATGCTGACTTAACGGAAAAATGTGATATTCTATTAGTGAACTGTTATCCATTCTGGGAAAGTTGTCATATAGATTACTCATTACAGCATATGCAACAAATGTATCATCAAGCTTTAAATGCAGCCAATGGAAAAAAAGTAATCATCAGCGAAACCGGATGGCCTAGCAAAGGAGAAAGTTTAGGAGCAGCAGAACCGTCAGACGAAAATTTTTTAAAATATTTTATCAATACACAAATGTGGTGTCGGCAAGCCGGTATAGAATGTTATTATTTTGCATCATTTGATGAAGCCTGGAAAACCGGTGATGAAGGTGATGTAGGGGCTTACTGGGGGCTTTGGGATAAAAATGGAAAATTAAAATATTAAAAAAAATGCTGTTGTGGTGTTTTTGTATAGGTGAATTTAACACTATAACGATTGAAGTTTACATACATTAGTCAAATAAACCACAAATTAAATACATAAATTATGAGACAAATTACATTATTATTTACAATGTTTGTTTTTACCTTTTTTGGGTATTCACAACAAGAAGTAGTACAGGATTTTGAATCCTCTCCTACAGTTGCAGGCTTTGAAGGCTTAGCTTCTGCAAGTATAGTAGCTGATCCTAGCTCAGCTGGAAATGGAAACGTTTTTGAATTGGTAACGAGCACAGATGGAAACCCCTGGCAAGGTGCTGAAGTCATCTTAGCTGATGACAGTGTATTAGATTTAACTTCTGACATTAGCATAAGTGTAGATGTTTGGTCAGATACTGCATTTTCTCCCATGGTAAAAGTAGAAAGCTCTGAAGGTGCTGCACCTGCGGCTAACACACAAAATCATACAGGAAGTGGATGGGAAACGCTGACGTTTACTTTTGATACAGGTTCTGATGGAACTGCAACTGCTAATGGAGTTTATACTAAATTAGTATTTTTTCCAAATAGAAATGCTGCAGACGATGGCTGGAACACACCACCTGTAGATATCACTGTTTATTTTGATAATATTACAGGCATGAAAACTACCTTAGGTGGTGGCGGAGGTGATAATGACAATCCACCGGCAACAGCTGCTCCTACTCCACCAAGTCTTGATGATGCTGCAGTAATTTCTTTGTTTAGTGATCAATTTAATAACATCAGTGTAGACGCATGGTCTGCTCCATGGGATCAAGCAGATGTAGAAGATGTTATGGTTGAAGGTAATGCAACTAAGAAAATCGACTTTATCAATTTTGTAGGTGTTGATTTTGCAACCACTCCCTTTGATGCATCAGATATGACGCATTTCCACATTGATTATTGGACAGATGAAACTGATTTAGTAGGAAAAGTTTTTAATATTAAATGGTCTAATCATGAAGGTGGAAACGGTGAAACTAACGCTTTTGAACTAAACAATGATCTTACCGGTAGCGATATTTCCGGACAATGGGTTTCTATTGATGTTCCATTATCTGATTTTATTGAAGTTAATGGGAGTGACAAAAGCGCATTTGCTCAATTTTTAATCACCTCAAATCTAGACGTAGTATATGTTGATAATATTTATTTATACAATGAGAACTTTAGTATAAATAATTTTGAGCTAGCTCAATATAAAACTTATCCTAATCCGGCAAGTGATGTTTGGAATATAAGTTCTGCTCACACGCAAATTAAATCAGTTCAAATATTCAATACACTTGGAAAATCAGTTAAAGAAATAAAGGTGAATGATTCTGAAATAAGTATTCAGGTAAATGACCTAGCTTCTGGTATTTATTTTGCTAAAATTCAAGATACTAACGGACAGATAAACACCCGTAAGTTAATCAAGAAATAGTAGTTAGTTTTTTTGTGTTCCAAGAAAGCTTGTATCTTTTGAAGGTGCAAGCTTTTTTTTTAGGGAAAATTCAAAAAAGTTAATTATAATTGTTATAATTTATTGTAAGAATATGACTTTTCCTAAACTCCATCTAGTACACATTTTATTACTCATATTATCCTTTTCTACAATGAAAGTGAAATCTCAAAATAATAAAGCATCAAAGAATCACAAGCATCAAGTAGACTCCTTACTCAACAAAATGACCTTAAAGGAAAAAGTAGGTCAAATGGTACAATATAGTGGTGGTTGGGATTTAACAGGTCCTGCTAAAAGCAAAAACAATAAATTAAAAAAGGAACAAATCAGTAATGGGCTAGTAGGAAGCATGCTGAATGTTACTTCTGTAGAACAAGTCAGAGAAGCTCAGAAATTAGCTATTAAAAAATCAAGACTTAAAATCCCAATGCTATTTGGCTATGATGTTATACATGGTTATCAGACGATGTTTCCGGTACCATTAGCAGAAGCGGCAAGTTGGAATCTTGAATTAATGAAAAAGACAGCAGAAGCCTCTGCAGAAGAAGCGACCGCCGCTGGCATAAATTGGACATTCGCTCCCATGGTTGATATTTCTCAAGACGCTAGATGGGGTAGAATCATGGAGAGCGCAGGCGAAGATCCCTACCTGAACACACAAGTAGCCCTGGCAAAAATGAATGGTTATCAGGGCGATGATTTATCTGATCCACAAACCATGGCAGCCACAGCAAAACATTTTGCAGGCTATGGTTTTATAATAGGTGGGAGAGAATACAACTCTGTTAATATTGGGGAATTTGAGCTACATAATACCATTCTTCCTCCTTTTAAAGCATTAGCTATAAATGGGGTTGCCACTTTCATGAATTCTTTTAGCGATATGGATGGCATTCCGGCTACAGCAAGTCATAGATTGCAAACAGAAATATTAAAAGAAAAATGGGGATTTAATGGTTTTATTGTATCAGATTGGGATTCTATTGGTGAATTAGAAGAACATGGCGTGGCAGAAAATTCAGCAGATGCCGCAAGAATTGCCGTTAACGCTGGTAATGATATGGACATGCAGAGCAATGCCTATGCTGAGCATTTAGTAAAATTAGTCCAAGATGGAAAAGTATCTGAAAAAAGAATAAATGACGCCGTCAGTAGAATTCTAAACCAGAAATTTCAACTTGGTTTGTTTGATGATCCTTACAAGTATTGTGATACAACACGTGAGCAAGAAGTTGTTTATAGCAAAAAACTTCAGAAACTGGCTTATGAAGCAGCATTAGAATCTATAGTCTTGCTTAAAAATGACGATCAAATTTTACCTATTGCCAATGAAAAGAAATCAATTGCATTAATAGGACCGCTAGCTGATGATAAGAATACACCGCTTGGAAACTGGAGAGGAAGAGCTAAAAAGAATTCAGCTGTTTCTGTTTTAGAAGGATTGAAGAACAAACTACCGAAAACCACTGAACTGACCTATCACAAAGGCGTTGATTTTATAAAAGGCGGTGAGTCTTTTATGACCCCGCTTCAAATTAATCAAAAGGATGATTCAAAAATTCAAGAGGCTGTTGAAATTGCTAAAAATAATGATCAAGTTATCCTTGTAGTGGGGGAAAGTGCTTTCCAAAGCGGTGAAGGCAGAAGTCAAGCAGATATTAGTTTACCCGGATTACAAAAACAATTAGTCAAATCTGTTTATCAAGCAAACCCAAATATCATTATGGTTTTAATGAATGGCCGACCAATGGACATAAGCTGGTCAGCTGATCATATTCCGGCTATACTAGAAACCTGGCATTTAGGCTCTCAGGCGGGTAATGCCATAGCAGATGTGTTGCTGGGAAATTATAATCCTTCTGGTAAATTACCGGTTACTTTTCCTAGAAACTCAGCTCAAGAACCATTATATTACAATCATAAAAATACCGGAAGACCCAAGGCCAATGCAAACGAAGTGATATATAGTCATTATAATGATGTTAAAGATGGTCCGCTTTTCCCTTTTGGTTTTGGACTCAGCTATACATCCTTTGAATATGGAGATATCTCTTTAAATAAAGATTCATTCTTTAAAGGTGGAGAAATTATAGCGGAAATCAATATTACGAACACTGGTAAAAGAAAAGGCGAAGAAGTGGTTCAATTATATATACGCGATCTGGTGGCAAGTATAACAAGACCTGTTAAAGAACTTAAGGACTTTAAAAAGATAAAATTAAATGCAGGCGAAACAAAAACGCTTCAATTTAGCATCACAGAAAAAGATATAGAATTTTATACTATAAACAGAAAATGGGAATCAGAACCAGGCGAATTCAAATTGATGATCGGTGGTCATTCTAAAGACCTTAAAACTGCTAGTTTTAATTTTACAACAGATTAAAATCTTATTCTTTGATTATCATACATTTTTTACATTTATTAAAAAAGTAATGTATCAAGTAATTTTATTCGATTATTTTCGACTATCAAATTTTAAAAATAATTTATTAATTTGATTATTTAAAAGTCTATGAAAAAATCTGATTTAGTCCAGGCAGCAGAACATAAAGCGACACAAATACTTAAAGAAAACCTTCCTGTAGAATTTGTTTATCATAATATAAATCATACAAACAGAGTTGTTGATTCAGCTCAGGAAATTATAGACAATTCCACATTAACAGATGACCAAAAAGAAGTAATTCTTGTAAGTGCCTGGTTTCATGATGTAGGTTATATAGATGGTTGTAAAGATCATGAAGCAAAGAGTCAGAAGTACGCAGATAATTTTCTACAAAATCAACAGGCAGATAAACACTTCATTGAAAAAGTTAAATCTTGCATCGGTGCAACTCGTATTAAATCTGAACCGGAAAGTTTACCGGAAAGAGTAATTAAAGATGCTGATTCTTCTCACTTAGCAGCTGATGATTTTGAGTCCACCTCAGAGCTCTTACGGCAGGAATGGAAATTGATGGAGATAAAGGATTATGATCCTGACGAGTGGATTGATGTGAATATCCAAATGTTATCAAACATACATCAGTATTACACCCATTATGCCAGAGAAAATTGGCAACCAAAAAAGCAAGAAAACCTTTCTGAACTGCTAAAGAAAAAGAAAAAACAAGAGAAGAAATTAGAAAAGGAAAAGCAAAAAGCAAAATATAAAGCTAACTTTAAAAACGATAATCCGGAGCGAAGTATTCAGACGCTTTTTAGAACCACCTTAAGAAATCATATCAACTTGAGTGAAATTGCTGACTCAAAAGCAAATATTCTTTTATCTGTCAATGCAATTATCATTTCATTGGCATTATCTAACATTATTCCCAAGTTAGATAATCCTACTAATCAACACTTGATGATACCTTCTTTTATATTAGTTACGTTTAGTGTCGCTACTATTGTAATGTCTATTATGTCCACCAGGCCACAACTCACACAAGGTAGATTTACTAAAGAACAGGTAAGAAAAAGAAAAGTGAATATTTTATTTTTTGGCAATTTTCATAAAATGAGTTTTGAGAACTATAAATGGGGTATTGATCAAATCATTGATGACAAAGATTATGTGTATGAAGCACTAACGCGAGATTTACATTCTCTGGGTATTGTTCTAGCCAGAAAATACAATTTATTGCGATTAACCTACACGGTTTTTGTAATAGGCCTTTTAGCATCGGTTATAAGCTTTTTAATCGCCTTTACTTTTTTTATGGACTAATTGTTTTTGATTTGTTGATTTCTTTTGATCATAATCAACCTTAACGCGTAGGGCGAATAATCCGGTCACACCTTGAAGCTCTTCTAACTCAAGACTTTCTACTTCTTCTTCAAGCAATCCTTTATTCTGAAGATACTCAATGTATTTCATGTATTCGCGTTTATCTTGCTTTTGTGTGTAAACAATAGCTATTTTACCGGCTTGCGTTAGCCTTTCATTCTTATTTTTTATAAATGCTTTATCAATTCTTTTTTTGATCACTTCATAACTGGCATTATAAGCGCCATCTACATCAAATTGTTTTTCATCCATTCTATATCTGATCGATAAAGTTTGATTGAAAACTAAAATTAGTGAAGCCGCATTAAGTTTTACAGAAATGTCTTTTTGTTTCTGATAAAAGTATCTTTCCATTTCACACATAGTCTGCAGTTGCCAAATACGGAGATTTTTAATGATAAACTTGTGAATTTCTTGTTTTTAGTGATGGATTGACCTACGTACATCGTATGCTCTACTCCATCAGTTTTAAATCTTTCATAGTAATGTGGAAACATTTGTTGCGCTTGTTTTTGTTTTTGATCTAAATAACAAGCTACTTGCTCATTAACATACTGAACAGCATCTGTAAAATTTTGCTGCGACTGATATCGTAATCCGGTTGTAGCATCTATGGTAGATTGATAAGCTTTAATAGAATCTGTAAATGAAGTATTATTATGAAGCTGATCGATTAATAGTGCATTGATTTCATCTCTAATAAAATCAGATACCTGTGTTTCTAATTTTCTGGTAAGTCTTCCAGATAGTTGCTCTAAAAAAGTTTCTATCTGAAATAGATAATGCTCTATAATCGGGGAATCTTGTTGCTGATTGATTTGCTGTAAAAGCTCTTTTAAATCTTTTAATTGTAATCTAAAATCTTTTTGTATAGCTTCATTTCGCATTTTAGTGGAAGAAACAATATCAATTTGCCCAAATAATGGATGTACATCTTCAAATACAATATCATCAAACTGTCCTATTTTTCCTTGATTTTGTTCCTGAATAAATTTAACAGCTTCTTCTTCAAAACGCCAGGTAACACTGTGATGTATAGCTGTACATTCATTCTGTATTACCGCTTTTACATAGTTTTGATAATCAGATAGGTTGCGTTCAGCTGCTGTATAAATAAATGGTAAAACATCATCTATTTTACGGGCATTTAATCCATTTAGTACATTTTTTTTAGTAGATACCAGTTCTAAAACACCTAATAATTTTCCTTTTTTTGCTATTGGAGCTAAAATACAAGATTTAACCCCATTATTCTTCAGGTTATCACAAAGTTTATTTCCACCGGATTTTTCTTGATATTTATCTACATCCGGAATGGCAAAGTATTCATCATTGTTAACTAAAGCGTTTATGGTTCCTTGACAAACGGCAGTTTCACAATCTGAATTTAGCATATTACCCAGGATGTAGCTTTTTACTTGTTTAAGATCCATAGATTTGAATTGACCATCTTCATTATCATAAATGGTAAAACCAAATTTAAGATCTGATAAACCAAATATTTTTTGCATGATAGATGTCAACTGATCATTTAGATGCTGATCTTTACCTAAGTTAGCGTTGATTAATAAACTTTTTAGGTCATTTCTATACGCATCTTTTGTAACATCGCTTAAGTTAAGTAAGGTAAATCCTTTTATTTCCCAGGATTTGGGTGGAAATAAGACTTTCCATTTTTCCAGATTATTTGAGTCTTGCAACAAATCATCAACATCTTCTTTTGTTATTTCTTTTGCCTTATCAGTAGGTTGAAAATCTGCCAGATCAGCGTTGATAAAAATTCTGTAGGTACGGGTCACCCCATTTTCATCTTTAGTTTGAAAATATAAAGGTCTAGAAAAATCAAATGTGTAATTATAATATTCGTTAAGAATCAAGGCACAAGCCTGTATATAAGCTTCGTCATTAGATATATTCTGAAAATCAAATTGAAAACCAGCCTGATCATTTTTCATGACTTTTTTAAAGCGTTCGCTGCTTTTAAAAATGGCATTTACAAAAGGAATACAAGCCGCTTTTATTTCATTGTGTTGTAAAATATTAGGAAAAAGATCATCAAGCAGTACGTCTATGGGTTCTTTATAACTTTCTAAAGCGTCTTGGTAATCTATTCCTGTCTTTAATTCAGGATATTGATCGGCTAAATGAAGCAGTGTAGATAAATATTGTTTTACGTGTTGTTTATCTTCATGATGATAACGTTGTTCTATTTGATCAAATATTTTGCTGAAACTCAATTTGATCTGGAAAGGAAAATCATTTGTAATATCAGCACTCATCCGATTTGTTTTTTATTTAGTCGAAGTAATCCCTATCGGCTTTACAACAAATATATTTTCGACAAAATTATTGTTTAAAATTGATATATTGTGTTATCATAATTACATTTGTAAAAAATAAAATTATGTATAAAATTACGCTTGCCACTTTAATGTTTATTTTTTTAGTAGGATGTAATAGTCAGAAAGAAAGTTCAATAAATTTTGAAGGAGAGGTTAAAGGTGTGAAAGATAGCACAGAAGTTATAGTCTATTCAACATCAGAAAAAAATAATTTAGATCCGGTTGATACCGTTGCTGTAAAAGATGAGAAGTTATCTTTTAATTTACCATCAGTAGACAAGCAACAATTATATTTGTTGAAAGTAGAGGGAATAAGAGGTAATGTAATATTCATCAATGAAAATAAAGATATAAAAGCTAATATTTATAAAGATAGCTTAAGGGATTCTGATATTAAATCCGGTAAAAATAATGAACTCCTGCATGAATACTTAGGCATGGTCAAAGATATGCGCGGCCAAATGCGAGAGATGCAAAAGGATTACAGGTCATCGAGGCGAAATAACGAAAATGATAAAGCTAAAGCGATTAAAGCAAAACAAGATAAAGCAAATGAGGATTTTATAGTAAAACAAAAGTCTTTTATTAAAGATCACAATAGCTCATTAGTATCATTGATGATACTTTCGGATCTTTATCAACAACAAAGGATACCAAGTAATGAAAGCAAAGAACTCTATAAACTTCTTGATGCTAGTGTTCAGGATACACCAATTGGTAAGAAATTAAATAAAGAGTTAGAAAAAACATCAAAAACTGATGTGGGTGAAATAGCTCCTAAATTTTCAGCACCCAATCCGGAGGGAAAAAAAGTATCTTTAAAAGATGCCATGGGTAAAATTACGTTAATCGATTTTTGGGCATCCTGGTGCAAACCTTGCCGTATAGAAAATCCAAATGTGGTGAAAATTTACAACGATTACCATGATGATGGATTTAATATTATCGGCGTTTCTTTAGATAAAAGTAAAGAAAAATGGGTAAAAGCAATAGAAGATGATCAATTGGACTGGTATCATATCAGTAATTTAAAATCATGGAGTGAGCCAATTGCTCAAAAATACGGTGTTCGTCAAATCCCGAAAACTTTTCTTATAGATGAAAATGGTAAAATTATTGCAAAAAATCTCCGCGGTGATCAATTAAGAGATAAGATAGCCAAGTTATTAGGAGAAAGCTAAAGTTTACCTGTTTTTTGTAGCACAAACAGTAACACGATAGGTATTAAAAGTAAAATTACCATCCATAAGCTTTCTTGAATAATATTAGGCTTTAGTAGAATGGTTAAAAAATAACCGCCCATTGCTCCGCCAAAATGAGCATCATGACCAATATTATCTTGACGTTTTTTCATAGCATATATTGAATAAAGCAGATAGCCAATACCAAAAATATAAGCCGGGATAGGAATAATAAAAAATAAACCTAACATCATATCCGGCCGAAGTAAAATAGCAGAATATAAAACGCCAACAACTGCTCCGCTGGCTCCTACAGCCGTATAATGAGATTCATCTTTGTGAAAATAAAATGATAGCAGATTACCTATTAACAAACCGGCAAAATAGACCCCCAAAAAACCTGTAACCCCTAAATATGAAATAACACTGCTTGAAAAGAAATAAAGCGTAATCATATTCACGGCTAAATGAGTGACGTCAATATGAAGAAATCCTGAAGAAAGTATTATCAATCTATTACCTCCTTTAATAGCACCGATATTGAATTTATATTTGTTAAAGAAATCAGCATCATTAAAGCCTTTAAACGAAAATAGAATATTAACTGTAATAATTACTAAAGTGACGAATGAAGTATCATACATGGTAGAAAGTAGTAAAAATTCAAATATAGTATATCTTTGGAAAAATATTCAATTAATGCAGAAATTGATGTTCATCTTAAGTTATCCATTAATTTTACTCATTTCCAAGCTACCTTTTAGTGTGATATATCAAATATCAAATATTATCTATTATATTGTATATCATTTTGTAGGGTACAGAAAAGATACCGTTCGTGAAAATTTAAAATCATCATTTCCAAATCATTCAGAAACTGAAAGAAAAAAAATAGAAAAAAAATTTTATCGTCATTTTTGCGATTTATTACTGGAAACTATAAAAGTTTTTTCTATATCTAAAGATGAACTAAAGAAAAGGTTTCACATAAGCAACCCGGAAGTTATACAAGAATTAGAAAATAAAGACAAAAGCGTAATCTATATGTGCAGCCATTATAACAATTATGAATGGATATTAGCCTTACGGTTCTATGGAATGAAAAACACCAGCTACGGCATTTACAAAAAACTGAAAAATAAAGCTTACGATCAAGTCTTAAGAAATAGTAGAAGTAGATTTGAAACCTATCTTATCGATAAAGTGTCTGCTCCTAAAAAAATGTCTCAAAATAAATTAAAGAAGCGTGAAGCAAACTATGGGATGATCGCAGATCAATCCCCTAAGAAAAAACACGCCAATAATTGGTTAACTTTCCTTCATCAAAATACTCCGGTTTATATAGGTTCTGAATTGTTAGCTAAAAGGTTAGACTTTGCTGTGGTTTATATGAGAATTGAAAAAGTGAATAGAGGTTATTATAAAACCACTTTAGAACCGATTACGACCCAACCCAAAAAAACTGAGAATGGGGAGATTACCTTAGTCTATTTTAAAAAGTTAGAAGAACAGATTAAACAACATCCGGAATTTTACTTATGGACTCATAAACGCTGGAAACATAAAGATAAATATAATCCTGAGAAAGATAATTTCATACAAAATGATTTTGATTTAAAATAAGATTCTCTTTATTTTTATTTTTTTTAATAATAAGTAAATGAAAAAAAACATCGCAATTGCTATGGGTGGCTATTCCAGTGAGTTTGACATATCAATCAAAAGTGGAAACGCCGTTTACAATGCTTTACAAAATTCAGCTTATAACGTATTCAGAACGATTATTAATAAAGATAGCTGGTATTTACTAGATGAAACCAATTATAAAATCCCCATTGACAAAAGTGACTTTAGCGTTATTCTTAACAATAAAAAAGTATACTTTGATGCCGTTTTTAATACCATACACGGATCACCAGGTGAGGACGGTTTAATTCAGGGCTATTTTGAAAACATGAATATACCGCAAACAGCAAGTAGTCATTATCCTTCTGCGTTAACTTATAATAAAAGAGATTGTATTAGTGTACTTAAGCCCTATGGCATCCGTTCTGCGGAAAATTATCTTCTAGATGAAGGTGATCCTATTGATGTCAATGCTATTATTGAAAAAGTAGGTCTGCCCTGTTTTGTTAAAGCTAATCGTGCCGGGTCTAGCTTTGGGATAAGTAAAGTAAAAACAGAAGAAAATTTAATTCCGGCTATAGAACATGCTTTTCAGGAAGATCATGAAATATTAATTGAACAAGCCATCAATGGTAGAGAATTTTCCGTTGGGATTATCAATTATGACAATGCTCCTATGGTATTACCAATCACAGAAATTCAATCAGAAAATGAATTCTTTGATTTTGATGCTAAATATAATGGAAAATCAAAAGAAATCACACCGGCTAATTTAGATATCGACCTTCAAAACAGCATTCAAAAAGAAGCACTCAGAATCTTTAAGATACTAAAATTAAAAGGCTTAACTCGTGCTGAATTTATTGTTAAAGATGAAACATCCTATTTTATTGAAATCAACACATGTCCAGGTTTAACCGATGCAAGCATCTTACCTCAACAAGCCAAAGCTGCAAACATCAGCTTAAAGGACCTTTATTCTAATGCTATTGAGATCGCTTTAAATGAGTAAGGTTTGGTATTAGGTTTATAACGTTAGATATGAATAGCAGTCTTAAAAAAGTACTTATCCAATGCAGATTAAAAGCTAAATTAAACGTATCCATCCCTTCTATAAACTACGTATTATGTATTTTCCATTGATCAGGTAACAATTGATCTAAATTCTGGATATTGTAATCTGATATTTTTTCAAGAGTGTGTTTAACCATTCCATTGGATTCAAATCATTTATTTTACAGCTTGCAAAGAATGAATAAATCATCGCTGTATTTTGAGCTGTTTTATGAGAGCACTTAATTATTAAGAGGCTTCAGCTTTATTTTTATTGTATAAATATTTAACAATACCATCAGACAAGCCTATTTTAGGAACATAGATTGACTCTGCACCGGCATACTTCATAGCGGTAAGATAAATTTTATTAGCAGGCACAATAACATCAGCCCTATCTTGATTTAAACCAAGTTGAGCTATTCGATCTTCATATGGTAAGGAGTTAAGCAACTGATAATAAGAACATAAATATAAGTAAGACAGAGGCTTACCGTCTTTTGTTTTACTATTTTTGAAAATATTATTGATGT
>Ga0102927_1000092_pt1 | contig 18429 bp, 20 predicted proteins | sample SalPon1_A_H2O_MG_FD_78208 | JGI IMG/M metagenome (GOLD analysis project Ga0102927, IMG submission 78208) | Salt pond water microbial communities from South San Francisco under conditions of wetland restoration - Salt Pond MetaG R1_A_H2O_MG | ecosystem: Environmental > Aquatic > Non-marine Saline... | reverse complement strand
GCTGCAGCATCGAAGGCTGCCGCATGACAGTGCTTGGCGGGGATTTTGCGATGGTAATGCTGGTTGAAGGGCGCTGGAATGAGCTTGCCAAACTCGAAGCCGGCCTACCCTCTGCAGGCCGGCGCATCGGCCTTACTGTTACTGCTAAACGCACCACACCCGTCGCCCAAGAAGGCAATTTGCTTCCCTACAGCGTTGAAGTGGTATCGATTGATCACCCGGGGATCGTCCACCAGCTCGCTAATTTCTTCTCAAGTCGTGACATTAGTATTCGTGATCTAACGACGAGCACCTACGCAGCGGCGCACACTGGCACGCCGATGTTCCAAGTCCAAATGACGATCGATGTGTCTGCCGCTTTGCATACGGCGCGATTGCGCGAGGAGTTTATGGATTTCTGCGATCAGCTTAATCTTGATGCCATTATTGAACCCCTAAGGCAATAACCTCCATGAGCGATTCAAGCCGTCATCGTCGTGCCTGTCTGCTCGATACCTCCGTGCTTTTACACGATCCAGCCGCGTTGTTTCGATTTACAGACCAAGATATCTACCTCCCGTTGGCGGTATTGCATGGTCTCGATGCCGCTCGTCATGGCAATAGTGAACAAGCGCGTAATGCCCTGCAGGCAGCGCGCTTTCTTGATGAGCGATTAGCCGGCGTTGCCCCGCGTGATTTAGAACGCGGACTAGCGCTTGGAGACGGATTGGGCCGGCTTTATTTTTTAACGGATGGCGATATGCAAGCACCCGTCTCGGTGCTAATAGCGGCGCAAGCACTCGCGCATAGCCATCCTGATATGCATGTCACTGTTGTCGCTCGTGATATTAATTTGCGTATTCAGGCCAATGTCCTAGGGCTAAATGCGATCGATCATGAGAGCGAGGCACGGTTAGACGATCCCGATTTACTGGCCACTGGGATGCACACGTTAACGGATGACCAAGACCCGCTGCTGGCAGCCACTGAACCTGGTTATCTAGCCAATGAGTTTTTGCTCCAAGGCACGGCAGCTTGGCGACTGCGGCCCACCGATACGGGTTTTTGCACGCCAGAACCGGTAACAGATTATGGCGTTGAGGGCGAGTCAGTCTGGGGGATTCATGCGCGCAATCGCCAGCAAGACTTAGCGCTTAATTTATTAATGGACCCCAGCGTTGACTTGGTAACGTTACTTGGCCCGGCCGGTACGGGTAAGACACTCCTAACCCTAGCAGCAGGGCTTACTCAAACGCTGGAATCACAGCGTTATGAAGAAATTTTAATGACTCGCGCTACCGTGGCCATTGGTGAGGATATTGGCTATTTACCCGGCAGCGAAGAAGAAAAAATGACCCCTTGGATGGGCGCTCTAATGGATAATCTTGAGATCTTAAGTGCACCTGCCGCGGGGGCAATGGGTGCAGCCGGTGGCAGCCGCTGGGGGCAGGCAGCGAGCCAGGATTTGCTGCAAAGTCGTATTCGCATTCGCTCACTTAATTTTATGCGTGGCCGTACGCTACTCAATCGATTTATGGTGCTTGATGAAGCGCAAAATTTAACACCGCAACAAATGCGCACGCTCATCACTCGAGCGGGGCCGGGCACCAAAATTGTTTGTCTTGGCAACATCGCCCAAATTGATACGCCCTGGTTAACGCCGAGCACATCGGGACTGACTTATTTAGTCCGCCGTTTTCGCGATTGGCCACACGGTGGACATCTCACACTCAGCCGTGGCGAGCGTTCACGCCTTGCCGCTTATGCAAGCGATGTCCTTTAGGCCACTAGGCTTGGGAGGCACCATCATTTTGATGAACGGATTCTTCGACCTCGGCGGTTGCCCGAGGCCAAGCGTTCATGATGGCCTGTAGTAAATTCGCAAGCGGGATGGCAAAAAACACGCCCCAGAAACCCCAAATACCGCCGAATATCAAAATCGCAATGATGATCGCCACTGGATGGAGATTGACCGCTTCTGAGAAAAGTAGCGGCACGAGCACATTGGCATCAATGGCCTGGATGATCGCGTACGCAATCAATATCCACATGAACTCACTGCTCGTTCCAAACTGGAAATACGCCACAATGGCAATCGGCAAGGTCACCACAATGGCACCTACATAGGGAATGATCACCGATAAACCCACTAGCAATGCCAATAACATCGCAAAATCGAGGCCTAGGAACAAAAAAGTCAGGTAGCTTCCTGACCAAACAATGGCTACTTCAATAAATTTACCGCGCACGTAATTACCAATCTGCAAATCCACTTCATGCCAGACGGAAATAGCGAGGCTGTGATGGCGCGGTAAGAATCGCCCCGTCCAGCCTAAAATCTTAGATTTATCCCAAAGGAAAAAGAAAATGAGAACGGGCAATAACACCGCATAGACCACCAGGCTAACGACCATCACGACTGAGGCTAAGGAAAAAGAAGACGCTAGGTTGCGTGCATAAGCAATCGCCTCACGCCGAATCCCATCTAACAGTGCAGCGACTTGATCCGGGGAGAAATAATCTGGATATCGCTCGGGCAATCGCAGCAAGGCTTGCTGTCCTTTTTCGAGCATGGCGGGTAAGTTCTCCACCAACTGAATAATCTGATTAACAATGGTTGGCAACAAAGCGAGGAGCGTAGTGGCCAGACACACCATAAAAAAGAGATAAACGCCCAGTACCGCAGTTTTACGCCCCATACCGTGCTGCGTGAGCAAGCGCACTAAGCCCTCTAGCAGATAGGCCAACACGATCGAGGCAAAAACCGGCACGAGCATGCTGCCAAGGAATGTCACAATCGCAAGGCCTACGATTAATAACACAGCAAGCCCAACCACTTGAGGATCGCTCAAATGACGATAAATCCAATCGCGTACCGTATACATTGGCGTTGACACAGCAACCTCCCTGAAGCGCGTTATACTCTCCCATAAGATGATGAAAAGCGCGACCCGAAGCACCACTATGAAAGCGCTCGCAGCGGCGGGAGCGCTCCTGCTCGTCATGATTAATCCATTCGCGGCGGCTCAAAACACAGCCAGCGGCGATCTCGATTTATCCCTACCGGATTTAGGCACCCCATCATCACAGGCGCTAAGTGCCACTGATCAAGCGCGCATCGGCCAAGAGATGATGCGAGAAATTCGTGGTGCACTTGATTTAATCGATGACCCGGCTATCAACGCTTACATTCGCGATCTGGGCGCACGCATTGCCACAGCCACCTCTCGGCCTGCAGAACATTATCAGTTTTTTGTTATTGATGACCCACGAATCAACGCATTCGCCATGCCCGGTGGCTATATCGGGATCCACACCGGTTTAATCACCGCGAGTCGCAATGAAAGCGAGCTAGGAGCGGTTATTGCGCATGAACTCTCACATGTCACTCAGCGACATATCGCTGAGCGCGTGGGCGCCGCGCAAGGCACAAGTCTGCGCACGGCCGCGATGGTGTTGGCCGGGTTATTAATTAGCTCACAAAACCCACAAGCCGGCATGGCGGCTGCCACCTCAGGCATGGCAAGCGGCATTGACTCGCAGCTTGCCTATTCACGCGAACATGAGCGCGAGGCAGATCGTGCAGGTATGCGTATTATGGCAAGAGCCTCTCTCAATCCAGAAGGCATGCCGGATTTTTTCGAGGTGCTCAATAACGACAGTCGCTATCGTAGCAATCCGCCGCCGTTTCTAAGCACCCATCCGTTGACCGAAGCCCGAATTGCCGATGCGCGCTCTATCGCCCAAAAACTCACCGTGGAGCGCGTTTTTGAGAGCCCTGACTATGCTTACATACGGGCCCGCACTGTTGCCCTAACCGCTGATCAAGCTGATGATTCGCTCGCCGCATTTCAAGCCCGTATGGCCCAATCTCCCACACCCGGTGAGCGGTATGGGCTTGCTTATGCTTTGATTGCAGCGGATAAACCTGCCCGCGGCATCCAACATTTGCAATCCTTACTTAAAACGCAAGGTGAAAACCCTCTGCTTTATTTGGCGCTTGCTGAAGCTGATTTAGCGAAGAGTAATCCGCAAGCTGCCCTCGATCACCTCGATCAAGGATTAAGCTTATTCCCGGGCCATCCCGCATTGCGCTTCACCCAAGTTCAAGCTCATCTACAAGCGGGCGAGACTCAGCGCGCGCTTGCGCTCACCCGCGATCTAACCCATGGACAGCCCAACGCAGCCGAAATCTGGGCATTACATGCAAAAGTGGCAAATAAAGCCTCTGATCCAACAGAATCGGCGATCGCCATGGCACAATTTTATGCGGTACAAGGGGATTTAGAAGCGGGGCTATCGCAATTACGGCGAGTCGACCAAACCCGCGCCAGTGGACGTCAGTGGGCACGCGCTCAGGCATTGCGCGAGCGTTGGGAACAACGGCTCAAGCCCGCCAGCTAAAAAGAGGGGATGGCGGATGAGTGATGACAGCGCCAATGATCAGCACAATTGGGCCGACTGGCTTGAGTGGCTCAATACCAGTGCAGATCCGCTTGCGGTCAGCCGCTTACTTGAACAAAGCGCGCAAGCTCTAGAGGAGGCCGGCACACCAGAGCAGGCGATCGAACGCCTCGCCGCTGCCATTCAGGCGGAGTCCAAGCGACGTCATGATCAGGGTGAGGCGCTTGGGACATTGCTTGAACAATGGGCACAAACGCTCTTATCGATCGCGCCAATGCTACCTAATACCGAAGCAGCGTACCGCGCTTGGACACAACAGCCAGCACTGGGGCCATTTCCGCGCCGGCAAGCATTACTCAAGGCGTTGCCTGATCAAATTAAAGCTTATCAAAACGCACTCGGCCAACAGCTTGAATCAGCCACTCGCCTCGCGGAAGCGTGTATGGAGGCTTTTCACAATCGTCTGCAGCAAGTTCATCCTGACACTGAGCCAACTGCTATCGCATCAGAAGCGCTACTAAAGCATTGGAATGCAGTGGCAGAACCTGCCTATGAACATTGGCTCGATCAGCCCGATACTCAGTCACGCATTGCCGCACTGACCAATGCATGGAGTGATTTACTGGGTACACTACGAGCTCTGAGTAATGAGCTTCTAGAGGGGCTTGGTCTGCCCTCCCCGCGCGCACTTGACGATTTGGCGAAAGAACTGCAACGCCAGCGCCGACGGCATAAAAGCGATGTAGCCTCATTACGCGCAGAAATACTCGCTTTGCACGAACGTTTGGATGGTCAGCGCTCATGAGCACGAGTGAGGTTTTTAGCGAAACCGATAACGGCGTTATTCACCGTTATGGAGATCCCACTAACCCCCCCCTGCTCATCATCTATTCACTCGTCAATCAACCGGCTATTTTGGATTTTTCGCCTGAGCGATCCATGATTGCACGGCTTATCAATGCAGGCTTTTGCGTTTATCTACTCGCTTGGCTCTCGCCAGGCCAAGCCCGACGCTTTCTCAGTCTCTCCGACTATGTGCTCGGGGACATTGCTGATGCCGTTGCCGATGTGAGTCATGCACATCTACAAGCACCACATTTGGTTGGGGTCTGCCAAGGCGGCGTATTGGCACTGTGTCATGCCGCTATCAGTGCAACCTATCCAACAACGGATACACGTCATATTCGCAGTCTTGTCACACTCGCCACGCCGGTGGATACGGGGCATGACCACGATCGTCTCGCTCAGTTAGCCCGTGCAATCGATTTTAAACAACTCATCCAGGCGCTCGGCAACGTGCCCGGTCAGGGACTTGCCGCATTTTTCGCAAGCTTGAAACCATTTGCGCTTGGCCCGCAACGCTATGCAGGCCTTGCGCAAATCTCAACCGCTACGCCAACGGCGTTAACCGAATTTATGCGCATGGAGCGCTGGATGTATGACGGGCCCGACTTGGCCGGTGAAGCCTTTGTTGAATTTGCCCAGAAAATTTATCAAAACAACGCCCTTGCCAATGGCGAACTCACATTAGATTCTCAGGCAGTTGATTTAGCCAATATCACCGTACCGGTATTCAATGCCTATGCCGAAGACGATCACCTCGTGCCCCCGGCAGCGGCGGCAGGATTAGCTGCCTGCATTAAGAGTGACTATCAACAATACGCGCTTGCAGGTGGGCATTTAGGGCTATTTATAAGTGCTCGTGCGCATCGCGATCTCTATCCACAACTCATTGACTGGCTAAAGGAGCGCTAAATGCCATCTGGGACTTTAGATATCCGCCTTCTCCCTTATGGCGAGGAGAATATCGACGCGGGTTTATCAGTTATGCAAGCGGGCGCAGCCCCGACGCTACCTTTGCAAGCGGATGGGGATGCCTAATTATAGTGCAACGCAGCAACGAAAGCGCTTGCGTCTAGCAGAGAAGGTCATTAATTTAATCAATCACAACGATAAAGCGCCAAGAGGAGGAGGGATAGCTGACACACGTCAAAAGAACGTGGCGGTTACACCCAATTAAGCATCCGCGATAAGGATGCACCTCGGGAGACCTAGTCTCCCACTTTTTTGCTAGTACTTGTTGCGGCGCATCACGCCGCATGTGTTCTTCTAGAAACTGCAGAAAAGCGCGCCATTAACAGGCAAGTTTGCTCCGTTAATATAGCCCGCCTCATCGGCCGCTAAAAACGCCACCGCTCGAGCAATATCTTGCGGCTCACCCATGTCACCAGCGGGAATTTGGGCAACGATCGCCTCACGCACTTGATCAGGAATCGCCTCGGTCATGCTTGTTTTGACATAGCCAGGCGAGACCGTATTCGCCGTCACCCCCTTAGGTGCCCCTTCTTTTGCAAGCGCCATGGTAAACCCATGTAAACCGGCTTTCGCCGCCGAGTAGTTCGTCTGTCCGAACTGACCGGTCTGACCATTAACTGATGAGATATTCACGATTCGGCCAAATTTCTGCTCGCGCATACCAGCCACAAACTGCCGGGTCACGTTAAAAGCGCCGCTAAGATTGATATCAATGACTGAGCGCCATTGATCATTATCCATTTTATGCAAAAACCCATCACGCGTAATACCAGCCACATTGACCAGAATCTCTACGGCACCAAAACGGGATTGCACATCATTAGCCATCGCCACACAGGCATCGTAGTCACTAACATTGCACTGAACCCAGTGCGCATCGATGTCTTCAGCACGCAATTTCTCTGCCCAATCCTTGATATTCTCGCGCTCAGGATCAAGGCAGGTTGTCACCACTTTAGCGCCTTGTGCGCCGAGTTGACGGCAGATTTCTGTACCAATGCCGCCTTCGCCACCGGTGACAAGTGCTAGTCGCTGCGCCATGTATGTTCTCCCTTACTGATGCATTGCAGCATAGAAATGTTGCAGGGCATCATAGAGAGGCGACTAGGTCGGTGTCAACGCAGCATTACGCTAATCTTTAGACTGGCTTGGATCGGCTGTCTTGGCATCCTCAGAGTGTCTAGCTTGCTCGCCATGTTGCGTTTGCTCGGGCTTAAAACGATCCATCGCTTGTTGCCAAATCGTGAGATTTTGCTCGGCAATTTGCGTTAACACCTGCATGGGATTATTGGCATCAATAAAATGCCGTGCTCGCTCCCGCATGACTCGCTGCTGGTCCACCCAAAGCTCCATGCTTTTCTCCAGATAACTGGTTAGCATGTTTTGCATCCCACCGCCGTAGGCCCGGATCACCTGTGCAAGCAACTCGCTTGAGAAAATGGGCTCGCCGCCCTCCTCCTCTTCACTGATAATTTGCAGCAAGATCGTGCGAGTAAGATCTGCTCCCGTTTTCGCATCGGTTACCTTGAACTCTATCCCATCAACCACCAATGCTTTGACATCAGCGAGGGTGATGTAGCTACTGATCGCCGTGTCATATAGCCGCCGATTGGGATATTTTTTAATAAGCCGCTTATCAACCATGGCCTCTTCCTTCATTTAGCGCTCCACAGCAAGGGCAACGCCCTGGCCACCACCAATACATAATGTCGCCAGACCGCGTTTAGCGTCTCGTCGCTGCATCTCGTGCAACAAGGTCACCAGAATACGCGCACCTGACCCGCCAATCGGATGACCAATCGCAATCGCGCCGCCATTAACGTTAACTATGTCTGGATCCCAACCGAGCGCCTGACTGACAGCCAGCGCCTGCGCGGCGAAAGCCTCGTTAGACTCAACCAAATCCAAATCGTCAATACTCCAACCCGCCCGCTCTAAGCAGCGACGCGTGGCAGGAATGGGCCCAGAGCCCATAATATGTGGTTCTACACCGGCGTTGGCGTAGGCTTTAATACGTGCCAAAGGCGTTAAACCTAAAGCTCTAGCGCGGCTTTCCGCCATCATCAACACAACAGCAGCACCATCGTTAATACCTGAGGCATTCCCAGCGGTTACACTCCCTTCTTTATCAAAAGCAGGACGCATTTTCGCGAGCGCCTCAGCCGTTACGCCAGCCCGTGGGAATTCGTCGGTATCAAATACGATCGGGTCGCCTTTGCGTTGGGGGATTTCTATAGGAATGATTTCGTCCGTAAAGCGTCCCGCCTTTTGCGCCGCTTCTGCACGCTGCTGAGACTGGGCCGCAAACGCATCTTGCTGCTCACGGGTAATAGCAAATTCTTTAGCTAAGTTCTCAGCAGTAACCCCCATGTGATAGTCATTAAAAATGTCCCAAAGACCATCCTTAATCATGGTGTCTTCCATTTTCCATGGACCCATTCGGTGACCTTTGCGTGAGTTCGGTAACGCGTGAGGAGCTTGGCTCATGGACTCTTGCCCGCCGGCAATCACCACGCTTGCATCCTCGAGCTTTATCGCTTGGGTAGCCATATACGTGGCTTTTAGGCCGCTTCCGCAGACCTTATTGATCGTCATCGCCGGTGTGCCGACTGGCAGCCCAGCATTAAGCGTCGATTGACGGGCGGGATTCATGCCGCAAGCGGCGGTGAGCACCTGGCCTAGAATGACTTCATCGATCAGCGTCGGGTCGATCGATGCGCGCTCAAGCACGCCTCGAATCACCTGAGCGCCAATCTCAGCGGCTGACAACGGTGCTAATGTGCCGCCAAAGCTGCCAACAGCACTCCGTCCTGCTGCGGTAATCACTACGTCTTCCATTGCGCTACCTCCTTGGGCTATCGCCTTATCCGTCTACCAGCCTGATGGTATCAGTGCGCCGGCAACTATGCTGACTCAATACAACTTTGGTTCCCTGTATGCTCAATCAAATCACGAAATGCAGCCGCTTTCGACTCTGTTTCAGCAAACTCATCATGGCAGCGAGAATCCACAACGATGCCGCCACCGGCACGATAGTCTAAATAACCCGCATGCGCCGTTAATGTCCGAATCGCAATATTGGTATCCATCGAGCCATCCCAGCCTATATAGCCCATCGCACCGCAATACACGCCGCGCGGCCCACCCTCAAGTTCATCAATTATCTCCATGGCTCGCCACTTCGGCGCACCAGTGATTGAACCACCTGGCAGGGTATCGCGTAACAAATCAGTGGCCTTCATATGCGGACTCAACTCCCCGGTGACGACACTGACTAAATGGTGCACCGTGGCGAAGCTCTCGAGTTGGTGTAAATACGGCACCTCCACTGATCCGGTCACACAGCCACGGCCAAGATCATTGCGAAGCAAATCAACAATCATTGTATTTTCTGCTTGGTCTTTAGCGCTATTGACAAGCGCTTGGGCAACGGCCGCATCCGCCCGAGGGTCAGCCAGCCGAGCCCGTGTTCCTTTGATGGGCCGGGTTTCAACAACGCCATCTCGTAGTTGTAAAAAACGCTCAGGTGAACCACTTAAAATCGGGCCGCCTGGCAGCTCGAAATAAGCCGCAAAGGGCCCGCCTGCCCGCTGCCTAAAATCGGCGTACACGCCGAGTGGATCACCACGAAATGGCGCAGTAAATCGACGGGAGAGATTAATTTGATAACAATCCCCGGCGTATAAATACTCCATTACTCGATTAAAGGCCCGGGCATATCCGATAAACTCAGGGCTTACGCTTACCGGGCCATTGGGCTGCCACGACGCTGCATTAGTTGAGAGTGGCTCGCGCAAGCACGCGATTGCAGCCTCTGGCACATCCCCCACTAACCAGGCCTGTTGTTGTTGGTGATCGATAACAAACGCCCAGTGATACAACCCCACGGCCATATCCGGGCCGTCCCCCAAGCTTGGCATTTGGCCTTGTAGGCGACGGCCTAATTCGTAACCAAAATACCCAATGGCACCCCCATGAAATGGTAATGAGGAGGAATGAGCCAGCGCCGGCGGCGCTGTCGCATCGAGGCGGGTTTGCAGCAACGCAAGCGGATCACCATCCCCTAAAAACGTCCTTGTCTGAGCGCGATGAAGCCAAGTGCCGCTATGCTTGGTGACTAGCTGCTCTTGCGGATCAGCGGCGATGATGCTGTAACGCCCCCCCGCCTCGCCATCAAGCCAGACCACAGCGGCCATGCAGGCGCGCAGACTCGCCACCACGGCGAGAACATTTTGCGGATACGGAATCTTAATTTCGGCCATGCGTACAATCACAACCGCCTGTTAGCGCTTTGCCATCATGGTAATCTGCCCCATCGCTAAAAGATATCGATGACTCGACTGAGGGAGATCATGGCAGGGCATAGCAAATGGGCCAATATACAGCACCGAAAAAAAGCGCAGGACACTAAACGCGGTAAGGTTTTTACCAAAATGATTCGTGAAATCACCGTGGCTGCGCGGCAGGGTGGAGACGATCCGGACGCCAATCCAAGGCTGCGGCTCGCGATTGATCGCGCACTGTCGGTCAACATGCCTAAGGATAAAATTGAAAAAGCGGCGGCCCGCGGCGCCGGCACCGATGAAGCGGCGGCTTATGAGGAGGCGCGCTTTGAGGGCTATGGCCCGGGTGGTATCGCCATTATGGCCGATTGCATGACTGATAATCGTAATCGTACTGTCAGTGAGATACGCCATGCGTTTAACAAACACGGCGGTAACCTTGGCACAGATGGTTGCGTTGCATTTATGTTTGAACAACGTGGTGTGATGATTTTCCCACCAGAAACGCAGGAAGATGACTTAATGGAAGCGGCATTGGAGGCGGGTGCTGATGATGTCATTCGTCATGATGATGGCGCATTTGAGGTTTTAAGCAGTGCAGAGGAATTCACAACGGTGCGCGATGCGCTTATTCAAAATGGTTTTGATCCCGCTGATGCTGAGGTCACCATGCGCCCAGAGACCACCACTGAACTCGATGGTGAAGATGGTGCGAAGGTATTGCGGTTAATTGAGCGGCTTGAAGATCTCGACGATATCCAATACGTCTACACCAATGCGGATATTCAAGAATCCGTCTACGCAGAGCTCTGACCTCGTAATGTCAGCCGCAGTCAGTGGACGCCGGATCTTAGGCATAGACCCAGGTTCAGTGCGCACCGGCTTTGGGGTGATTGAGGTGAGCGCCAGCCAGTCAAAATATGTTGCAAGTGGCGTGATTCAAGCGGGAAAAGGCAGCTTCGCTGAGCGCCTGCACACGATCTATACCGGATTAGGTGAGGTCATTACCGAATACGCTATTACTGAATCGGCCATCGAAGCGGTGTTTGTTAGTCGCAATGTGCAATCGGCGCTAAAGCTTGGCCAGGCGCGCGGCGCGGCTATTTGTGCCTGCGCAGGCGCGGCGCTGGCCGTTCATGAATACAGCGCCCGAGCAATCAAACAAGCGTTGGTTGGTCGCGGCGGCGCCGATAAGGATCAAATAAACTATATGGTGCGCGCAACACTAAGCTTACAAGGCGTATTACGCGAGGATGCCGCTGATGCGCTCGCGGTTGCACTGGCACACACACAACACGATCGATTAGCCGCCCGTATGGCCGGGCAACGCTAGCGAGGTATCTCATGATTGGTCGAATCACCGGCACCTTAGTTGCAAAGCACCCACCGTTCGTACTGATTGACGTGCATGGTGTCGGGTATGAAATTGAAGCACCCATGTCGACGATCTACCAACTGCCTGAGACCGGGGAAACGGTTGCCTTGAATATTCACCAAGGGGTGCGGGATGAAGTCCCCGTGCTTTATGGTTTTCTAAGTGATGGCGAGCGAACGCTGTTTCGTAGCCTCATTCGAGTCAACGGCGTGGGGCCAAAAATGGCGCTTGCCATTCTCTCTGGCATGAGTGCCGAGGAGTTTCGGCGCTGTGTGGAGCAAAAAGATACGGCCACCCTCACCCGTTTGCCGGGCATTGGCCGCAAGATCGCTGAACGCCTTACCTTAGAGATGCAAGACCGGCTCGATAGCGTCAGTGGCGCGATTGGCGTTTTAACAAACAGCAACGGTGCAGCAGGTGTTGGCGCCATACCCGAGCATCCACGCGCCGAGGCGAGCGCTGCGCTTATTGCACTTGGTTACAAAGCGGCTGAAGCTGATCGTTTGCTGAGCGGCCTAGATGAACAGGGCCAGACCAGTGAGCAGATGATTCGCGCCGCATTACACAAAGCCGTGCGCTAGAATCACCTCATGATTGAAAACGATCGCATTACCGCCAGCACAGCTAACACCGATGATGAAGCGGTTGACCGTGCCATTCGGCCTCGTCGGCTCACTGATTATGTAGGCCAACAAGCGGTCCGGGAGCAGCTTGAGATTTTTATTGGTGCGGCACGTGCTCGTGGTGAAGCGCTCGATCATGTTTTGGTATTTGGCCCGCCTGGACTGGGTAAAACCACCCTTGCGCATATCATTGCCCACGAGCTCGGTGTCAATCTTCGCCAAACATCTGGCCCGGTCATTGATCGGCCGGGGGATTTAGCGGCTCTACTGACAAATTTAGAACCCGGTGATGTTTTATTCGTCGATGAAATCCATCGCCTATCGGCTGTGGTGGAAGAGGTGCTGTATCCGGCCATGGAGGATCAACAGATCGATATTATGGTTGGAGAAGGCCCCGCAGCGCGCTCCATTAAATTAGATTTACCCCCATTCACACTCGTTGGCGCGACCACTCGGGCTGGGCTTTTAACCTCGCCGCTACGCGATCGCTTTGGTATTGTCCAACGACTGGAGTATTACTCGGTCGATGACCTCACCACTATCGTTAATCGATCTGCTGATTTGCTTGCCCTTAGCACGGAGAGTGAAGGGGCCATAGAGATTGCTCGACGCGCTCGTGGCACACCCCGCATCGCCAATCGTCTCTTACGCCGCGTGCGCGATTTTGCCGAAGTCCGTGCCGATGGGCGTATTACACGCGAAGTGGCCGCAGCGGCAATGGATATGCTTAAAGTCGATGACAGTGGATTTGATATCCAAGATCGCCGCCTTTTGCTTGCGATATTAGAGAAATTTGATGGTGGCCCAGTGGGTGTCGAGAGCCTCGCTGCCGCCATTGGTGAAGAGCGCGGCACGATAGAGGATGTGATTGAGCCATTCCTCATCCAGCAGGGTTTTTTACATCGAACGCCGCGGGGCCGTATGGCTACCCGCAATGCCTATGCGCATTTTAACCGCCCGGCTCCGCCGCGCATTGAAGACCCGACCGGTGAACTTTTCAACGGCGAGTGAACGAGGTGACCGATGACCGTTGACCTTTCTATAACCCATCTCATTTTACAAGCAAGCCTTGTTGTCCAGTTGGTCATGCTCATATTGTTGATCGCCTCGATTAGCTCATGGGCGATCATTATTCGTAAGCGCCGTGAGCTAAAACGCGCCAATGAGGGCACCGAGCGATTTGAAGACCTATTTTGGTCAGGCGGTAATCTAACCGAACTATACGCTCAGTCTGAACATCCTGACCCTGATGCTGGCGGCCTTGAGCGGGTATTTCGGGCCGGCTTTCGCGAATTTACCCGGATGCGCCAACAACATGCTCAGTCAGACCTTGCGCTAGAGGGGGCTCAACGCGCAATGCGCGTGGCCCTAAGCCGCGAAATTGATCAACTTGAAGCGCAAGTGCCTTTCCTGGCCACAGTCGGGTCGACCAGTCCATACATTGGGCTATTCGGTACGGTCTGGGGCATTATGAATTCGTTTCTCGCTCTCGGTGCAATGCAGCAGGCCACGCTAGCAACGGTTGCGCCGGGTATTGCGGAAGCGCTCATTGCGACCGCGTTGGGACTTTTTGCAGCCATCCCCGCTGTCATTGCCTATAACCGCTTCTCGAGTCAAAGCGAGCGATTAACAAGTCGCTATGAAATGTTCATCGACGAGTTCACCGGTATATTGCAGCGTAACGTCCAAACCCGTGGTGCGGTTAACCCATGAACCCGTTGACTCCGTTATCGCGCCGCCGAAGTCGTCGACGTCCCATGGCTGACATTAATGTCGTTCCTTATATTGATGTCATGTTGGTGTTGCTTGTGATTTTTATGGTGACAGCCCCCTTGCTGTATCAAGGTGTAGAAGTGGAGCTACCCCGATCAACTGCTGAGCCGCTACCACCCCAAGATCAAGAGCCCATTATTGTTGAGGTTAACCGCGACGGTCAGTTTTTTTTGAGTATTGGTGATCAGGCTGATGATGAGCCGGTCAGTGCTGATGAAGTGGTTCTTAACGTCACAACGGTAATGCAAGCACAACCGCAAACACCGGTTTATGTGCGCGGCGATGCCGATGTGGCTTATCACCGTGTGATGGCCATCATGAGTGCTCTGCAAGCTGCGGGGGTGCCGCAGGTCGGGCTCATGACCCAGCCCGCGGCCAATGATGGATGATGCGAACCACCTCTGTACGTGACATAGCCACCGCAATAGCTGCCCATGGTCTATTGTTTGTGCTGCTCGCCGTAGGTTTCCATTTTGGCAGTGTGACTGATCAGGCGAACCCAGGGACTGAGAAGGCTGTGCAAGCGGTGACGATTGATGAATCGGTAATCGATGATCAGCACGCCGAGAAAGAAGCAGAGGCGAAAGCGAGGGCAAAGGCAGAGCAAGAGGCTGCGCGTGAAGCCGAAGCCTTGCGTCAAGCACAAGCTGAGAAAGAGGCTGAGGCGAAGGCCAAGGCTGAAGCGGAGGCTAAAGCTGAGGCGAAGGCGAAGGCCATGGCTGAGGCGGAGGCTAAGGCTGAGGCGGAGGCTAAGGCCAAGGCTGAAGCGGAGGCTAAAGCGAAAGCAGAGGCTGAGGAAAAAGCACGCCGGGAAGCTGAGGCAAAAGCCAAGCGTGAGGCAGAGGCGAGAGCAAAGGCCGAGGCAGAAGCGAAGCGCGAGGCGCAAGCCGCTGCCGCTGAGGCGAAAGCCAAGCGCGAGGCAGAAGAACAAGCACGTCGCGTTGCTGAAGCCCGTGGGACTTTTGATGGCGCCATTCGACGGAGAATTGAACGCGCGTGGAGTCGCCCAGCAGGCGTGCCTGAGGGTTTGAGTTGTGTGGTTGCTGTGCGCTTAGGCCCCGGTGGCAGTGTGCTCACTGTTAATGTTGTGAGTAGCAGTGGGAATGCTGCATTCGATCGGTCGGCTGAAACCGCCGTTCTACGCGCTGATCCTCTGCCCATGCCTGATGAACCGGCCCTCGCCGCACCCTATCGACAAGGTGTTGAGCTAGTGTTTGACCCAGATGAGTGATACACCATTAGCCCAACACGTAAAATCATAATGCTGAACACGGTTTGGATAGAGAACATGAAAACGCTGCTTGCCCTTACCCTCGGTCTACTGCTCAGCGCACCGGCTTTCAGCCAGGTCCGCATTGAAATCACTGGCGGCGCCGAGGCCGCACTACCGATCGCTGTCGTTCCATTTCGTGAGGATCGGGTTAGCCCCGGTCTTGATGTTGCTCAATTAATTCGCGCTAATCTCTATCGCAGCGGGCTGTTTGACCCGATACAACCATCTAGCTATCTCGGCTCTCCATCACGTTTTGAAGATGTGCGCTTTCGTAACTGGCGCGCGCTCGGCGCTGACACACTAGTTGTTGGCAGCCTCTCACCGCTGGATAACGGTGACTATCGGGTGCGCTATGAACTCCTTGATGTTTACGCTGGCAATCGTATTACCGGCCAACGTTTTCGGGTTTCACCCGAGGGCCTACGGGGTCTTGCCCACACGATTTCCGATCAAATTTTTGAGGCGCTGACTGGTCGTCCCGGCGGCTTTAACACCCGCATTGCGTATGTTGAAGAGCAAGGTAGCGTAGAAAATCCTGAATATCGTCTCGTGGTTGCAGAGGCTGACGGCCATCGGCCGCAGACGATTTTGACGTCTAATGAACCATTAATGTCACCTGATTGGTCACCCGATGGTCAGCAGTTAGCCTATGTCTCCTTTGAGTCTGGCCGAAGCTCACAGATATTTATACAGAATGTAGCCACGGGTGAGCGCCGAGCGGTAGCCAGTTTTCGCGGCATCAACGGTGCACCTGCTTGGTCACCTAATGGCGAGCAACTTGCGATAACGCTCTCGCGTGGCGGTAATCCGGATATTTTCCTGATTGATGTCAATGAACGCAGTGACCCAAGGCAACTGACGCAGCATTTTGGAATTGATACGGAGCCAACCTGGTCGGCTGACGGTCAGCATCTGTACTTCACCTCCAATCGCGGCGGTGGACCACAGATCTATCGGATGGCTGTCTCTGGTGGTGAAGCGGAGCGCATTACGTTTGAAGGCGACTATAACGCAAGCCCGAGTCTCTCCAGCGATGGCCGTTTCCTTGCCTTCGCCCATCAGACTGATGCTGGATTTCAGATCGCGGTGCAAGATCTGGAGCAAGAATTTATGAGTGTACTAACGGACGGCGGACTTGATGAATCACCCACCTTCTCAGCGAGCGGCAGCATGATTGCTTATACCCGTTCGACTGAGGAGGGTACTGAGCTAGCTACTGTTTCCGTTTTTGGGCGCGTACAAGGCCAACTGATTGATTTTGATAACCCCGTTCGTGAACCCGACTGGGGTCCGCTGTAAACTTAGACGTATTCACAAACACACACAGGAGAACCTCTCATGAATCACCCTTATAAATGGCTAGCGCTGGTTTTGCTCTCACTAACGATTGCCGGCTGTGCATCCAACAATGACGATATCGATGATGGCGAGATGGCGGAAATTGATCAGGCCTCTGAGGCCAGTACCGGCGCGAAGACAGCAGGTGCTGCTAGCGGCACTGACTTTGAGGGTGAGGCACTTGAAGATCCTTCAAGTCCATTGTCTGATCGGATTGTTTATTTTGAGTACGACAGCAGTAATCTGACTAGTGATGCAATGAACCTTTTGGAAGTGCATGGTGAGTATCTATCAGATAACCCCAATCGCCAGCTCCTGGTCGAAGGCCACACCGATGAGCGTGGTGCTCGGGAGTACAACCTTGCCTTGGGTGAACGCCGCGCTGAAGCAGTCAAACAAGCCCTCGTTCTCGCCGGTGCCGGTGATCAACAGATCAATACTGTGAGCTATGGCGAGGAAAGCCCTGCGGTTAGCGGTAATAGCTCCGCTGCATGGAGTCAAAATCGCCGTGCCGAGCTGATTTACGAACGCTAGGAGGTTTTTATGTCACGCAATGCCCTCGCGCTTGCAATCGCTTTTTTGTGGGTAGCGAGTCCAAGTTTTGCCCAAAGTGGACTTGAGCAACGGGTTGAACGCCTTGAGCAGCAGCTTGATGGTAGCGCGCTCATGTCCTTAATGAATCAAGCGGAGACATTGCGTGGCGAGGTCACTACGCTACGCGGCGAAATCGAGCAATTACAGCGCCAAATTAGTGACCTAAAAAGCCAGCAGCGGGAAATTTACCTGGATTTAGATGATCGGCTGTTAAAAATGGAAGCCGGTTCTGTAAGCGAAGACACCACTACGCAACAGAGTATGACATCCGATCCAACCGCAAGCGAAGAAGCGGGTCGTCAAGACGCTGAACCCTCGCTTAGTGAAGATACAACGGTGCGCAGTGACTATGACAGTGCATTTGCCGCTTTACGTCAGGGTGACTACGATGCCGCTGTTGCGGCGTTCGAAGAGTTTTTAACCGATCACCCGGATTCAGAGTTAACAGCAAATGCACGCTACTGGCTGGGTGAGTCGCATTATGTGGTGCGCCAATTTGATCAAGCATTAGCGCATTTTCAAGCCGTCATGGATGATTACCCCGAGAGCAATAAGCGTCCTGATGCGCTGCTTAAAATCGGCTACGTATATTATGAGCAAGGTCAACTCGACACTGCGCGTGAAGCCCTTGAGCAAGTGATCGCAGAATTTCCCGACGCAACCGCTGCAAATTTGGCCAATCAACGGCTAGATCAGATGTAGAGCCACCAAATCACCAGCATCCGGTGATTGCTCGCAGCTCCGCTCCGCCGTATTATAAATGGGATCGGGTCGTTAGCTCAGTTGGTAGAGCATCGGACTTTTAATCCGCTGGTCGCAGGTTCGAATCCTGCACGACCCACCAATTTTCAAGCACTTACGCGGTTTTGAGTGCCAATATTTCCTTAACACACCTGTAGCACACCGAACACGGCGTGTTATATGCTGTGGGTATGCTTACACAGTCCCTACCACACCACTGGGAGCCCGCCT
>Ga0102927_1000089_pt1 | contig 18900 bp, 20 predicted proteins | sample SalPon1_A_H2O_MG_FD_78208 | JGI IMG/M metagenome (GOLD analysis project Ga0102927, IMG submission 78208) | Salt pond water microbial communities from South San Francisco under conditions of wetland restoration - Salt Pond MetaG R1_A_H2O_MG | ecosystem: Environmental > Aquatic > Non-marine Saline... | reverse complement strand
GAGCGATAACGAGCCGTACCCAGCGACTCATCGAGAGGTCGACTGATGAGGTGTTTTTGATCGTCGGTCATGAGGCGGTGATCACCGACCGACTCGCCCGACAGCTGCAGTCAGCACACGATCGCGGCGTGAAGGTGGTAATAAACGCCGTTGATGAGACGCTCGAAGCCCAGATCCGACGCGACATCACGTGTGGCCGCGTCTCCGTCTCTCCGCTCGATTGGGTCAACAAATCTCCGCTCTCTGATGACGGCACGCAGATCAGTCGTCTCCTGCTTGCCGACCGTGAGACGCTCGTCGTGAGTTCCGTCGCCGGCCGACCCCCACACGAGCGCGACCACGAGCGAGGCGTTGTCGGCCGCGGCTTCGACAACGGGGTAGTGGCTATCGTTCGACGACTCATCGCGTCGGGGCTCGTGTCTGCTGATGCGGCGTCTGAGCACCGCGACGAGTGAATCTGTCGTCGACACAAGGGCTGCCCCCGGTGGTTGCAGACGGCAGAAGCCGAAGCGGTTCATGACGGTGTGGACGACAAACCGTGTTGCCTATCGATACGATTCGTCTCATGGCCAGCCGCAGTTTCTATATCGTAGTATACGGTTTATGTGATCGGCGTCCAACGGAAATTCAGCCTGGAATGTGACATGTATGTCTACTGCATAGACAAATCCGCGCCAGAGACGGGTTGTGTACCGCTCACTCGAGGAGTCTGAAAACGTTCGCTTCGTACGTCGACCGAACTTGGTCTCCCCAATTGTGTGTGTACGTGTCGATGACGTCGTCGGCGACGTCGCCACGGAGGTACTTGACGACACCGCGGTCACCGGTTGTATCGCGCAAGTGCGTGGTGAAAAAGTGTCTGAAGTAGTGCGGTGTGACGTTCTCTCCGGCTCCACCACCCGTCCGGTACCATCCGTGTTCGCGGGCGTGTTGCTCGACGATGTGCCGCACGGCCGCGGGGTCGAGTCGTTCTCCCCATCCCTCTGCAGTCGCTACGAAGAGTGGCTCGGCCGGAGACGTCGTATCTGGGCGGATAGCGAGCCACGCGCACACCATCGAACGAAGTTCGTCGTCGACAGGGATCACTGTCTCGCGTTTTCGCTTGTTCGAGGCCGTCCTGACCTCGCCGTTTAATGACTCGCCGACGGTCGCCGCGGGGGTCACGTATAGCGAGTCACGACGCCCCTCTAATGCGGGCCGCGTTCCAAGCGTGTACGCAGCATTCACCGCATCGTCGCTGAGTCGTACGTCACGAAGGTCGAGGTTACACAGCTCACCGACTCGCATCCCGGTCTTCAGTAGGGTGCCGACGACGGCGCGGTGCAGCGGATGGGTGATCGACGAGATAAACGCCCGCATTGCTGACAGTGAGATATCTCTTCGCACAGGGTCTTTCTCTACGGTCTCGTCCATCTCCGCTATCACGAGTGTCATCGGATTTCCCGTAAACGCTCCTACCTCAGACATGTACCCGTAGAACCGATGGAGATACGCCGCATACGTCGCAACCGTGCTCTCAGCGAGGCCCCCACGTAGTGAGTGAACGAACGCCATACAATCGCGGTGGGTCGCATCTCCCGGTGTCGTCTCACCGTCGAGTGACGACTCGAACCGTCGGAGAACGCGTTCGTATGCCGTACGTGTTCGCTCAGTTTTCCCGTGATAGGTGAGATCTTCGAGAAAGTACGCGATCGGGTCCTCGAGATCCTGTGGAGCGCGCGCACTACTCATCGGTGAGCACGTACCCCCCGTCTCTGCCACTGTACCGCACACGGTTCCGATCCTGTAGTGTGTCGAGCGTCCGCTCGAGTCGATCTTCGACATCGCCGACAACAACCTCGACAAGCTCTTCCCACGTGCACGGCCCGCGCTCAAGCGCACGCTCGATCCGGGTTTCGAGGTCGGAACCCCCAGGGTCTACACTCGAAGATGGGGTCTCCTCGGTGACGCTCGTCTCGGGCGTGGTGAATCCCCGTCGTCCCGCTTGCACCATCGTGCGAAGAAACTCACTCTGAGACATATCTAACTGGTCGGCGTGTTCTTGCCACACTTTTTTTTGTGCGGCAGGGACATACGTCTTGACCGATTGACGGTCCTCACTCATTGAGAGACAGATTTACCGGCCGGTTACTTGAATGTACCTACTGTTCGAGATAAAGGACCTTATCTTGATTTCTTGAACCCTATATCGGCCGCCATATACAGTTATCCCGAAACACAGACCTACATATCCGACATCGATTCCTACAATTCTGGATATGCTATTGGCGGTGCACAGGCCGGTCATCTATCCATACACACGATACGGCGATACAGACCAATGAAATTCCTCTCGACTCAGACCGTGAGCTTCGACTCCGTTATCACACCGTCGAAGAGTGCGACCGCCTCGCGAGCCGCCGGGTGTGACTCTGCGGTGTTGCGCATGAGTACTGTCTCACTCGGGAACAGCTGTTCGCCGATCACGAGTCCGTGATCGCGTGCTGTCGACCCGGTGACCGTGAGGTAGACGCCGAGACCGGCATCAGCAATTGCTGCCTCCTCGGTACGAGTCGCGGGCGGATACACGAACGAAACGTCATCGAGTGCTGCTGTCCCAACAACGGCGGTGACGAGCCGTTCGTATCGCGGTGAGATACACAGAGGCCCATCGTACGCCTCCAAGAAGGCTCGGTCTAAGCGCTCTCCGGGGGCAAGCACAGACGGTCGGCCCATGAGCGTATGATACACCGTATCGCCGAGTCCGGTGACGACGCGGACATCAGTGTCGACCGGGTCGATTCGGTCGTTCACGTCTACGAGGTTTCGAAGGCCGGATGGGCGGATACCAACGACCTCTTCTAAGACGAGATCGGCCGAGTCGAACCCAAGCGTGAACTCGTGAGTCCGTAGCGCGCGAAAGGGCTCTTCACGACCGACAAGCCTTAATTCGACGTCGCCTACGGAGACGGTCACCGCGTCAAAGACGATGCGGCGGGGTTTGCCGTCACGGTCGTCGCGCAACAAGGTGAACTCTGGCTCTCGTGGATCATCCGGATCAGAGTAGTCTGTAAGGCGTTGGTACGGACCCGCGTCGGCCTCGACGCCTCCTTTTGTCACCGCCTTCTCGTATCGAAGCGTACTGCTGACCCGGTCAGCGAGCGACTCGAGCGTGTCGGTCCCACCGGCGGCCGCAAGGCGGTCGAGAACCGCCTCAAGCGGCCGCCCCTTTCGAGGAACTGCGACAGGGAGCGGACCGGTCATTACCGTACCTGTGGGGCGGGCGCTAAAACGGATTGTGCTTTGTCGATGGATCCGCTCACGGGTCAAGCGCCTCGTTGAGCCGACGGCGGAACGTCTCAAACTCGGACAGCTGGTCTTCGAGTGCTTTGATGTCTGTTTTGAGTGCTGCTAGCTCCTCATCTGTGTGGTCTTCGAGTGCACCTACCTCGGTATCCAAGCGGTCAGCGACGTCTGTGAGCTGTTCGGCACCCGTAGGCAGGTCGCTCGCGAGCGCGGCATGTGCGCGTTCGACGGCGTCGAGTCTCGTTTCGACCGATTCTACGGTGTTCTCGAGAGCGTTGAGTCTGGCAAACACCGCTTCACCCGGCCCCTCCTCGTCGATCAGCGTCGAGAGTGCGTCTGCGTAGGCGTCAAGCTCGCCAACCTGTGCCTGGAGCCGATCGAGGCGAACGTCGACGCTCGGTGGCGGCCCGGTATCGAGCGCGGAGCGAAGCGTTTCGAGGTCCGATTGTGCAACCTCACCGCTTCGTATCGCCGCAGCCAGGTTGGCGGCGACATCTACTGTCACAGCGTCTTCGGAAGCGGTCGAACCCCCGACTGTGGCATCCCGCTCCGGGGCGGACGTCTCGGCCTTTGTAGAGGCCGAGACAGCCGTGTCTGTGTCGTCGTGGTCGTCATCTTCAGCTGCGTCCACCGTGGTTTCCGACTCCCGTCTGGTGACCGCGGAGGTTGTCTGTGTCATCCACGGACGGGGGCTACCGGTGGATTCAGCTACGGTCTCCGCTTCAGTCGTCGTCTCAGATGGTGTCGTCTCAACCGAACCAGTCTCCTCAAGTTCTGGAGCCGACTGCGCGTCGGATGTATCCGCCTCGAGCGGTTTGAGACCCTCCTGTCCGGTCGAAAGCGCCTCACGGACCCGTGCTGCGCCGTCTGGGCCGAGCACATCTTCGATCTCCGCATCACGCGATGCGGTGTCGATGGCGGGCTCGGTGAGAAACGCCGTTGGGTCGGGATCATCCACCCGGACACCATAGACGGTCTCAACGGCTTCATCGGGCTCTAGTGTCCGCTCAAACTCGACGCGGTGGTCACTGTACGCGGTCCAGTGTTCGCTCTCGTACGCCGGGTGGAACCCGATCGCTTCCATCGCAACCGCCTCGGGGATCGTATCTACCAGCCGAACCGTAACAGCGCGATCACGCGCCGAAGTAAGTTCGAACGTCACCGCCGGTACGGGGAAGTCATCACGGGTGAACGACTTCTCGACGCGGATTCCATCCGACTCGACGACAGTTGACGTCCGGTCGTTCATGTCAACGTGCACCGCGAGCGGGGTGATAAATTGTGCGGAGGAAGTGTTTGCTACTATACCCGTACGAGCGACCTTACAACTCGACCCGATCGCCGATTTCGACGATGTCGAGCCGTCTCGGGCGATCGAAGCTCCGAACGTGGTCGTGTAAGGTGGTTGGGTCTGCGGTAAGCCCCTTCCACATATCCCAATGAGTTGGCACGAGCCGGTCAAGTCCGAGCGCAGCCGCCGCCTCGATGATCTGTGTCTCATCGCTGTACCACGTGGTTCTTGTCGGCTCACCGGTGGCTTTGTCCGGGATCATGCCGGTCGAACCAAACGCGAGAATTCCGATGTCAATGTCGAACGCCGCTGCGAGCTCGTGAAACGTCGATGCAGGCTTACTATCGCCAGCGTGGAAGATCGTTCCTGTGTCGTGTTCGATCACATACCCAACCGGGTGTGTTGCGTCGGGATCGGACGTTTCGACCACGTGAACGCTGAACTCGCCGATCTCTCGTGTGTCGCCCTCAGAGATTGTCACGAACTGGTCTGCGTTGACGTCCCACCGGTCGGTCCACTGCTCGTCTTCACGAGCAACAGCGATCGAGTCGTCGGGTGCGATGAACGGCGCACCCGTCGCGGCGAGTATCGGTGCCTGTGAAGGCCCATGAACGTGGTCTGTGTGTTCGTGTGTCGCCAACACCGCGTCTGCGACATCGACGTCTTCTGGGTCGAATGGAACAGGGATCATCCGGATTGTCCGCGGTGGGTCACCAGTGCCGACGTACGGGTCGATCCACAAGACCGTCCCGTCACGGCCCTTGATCGCGAAGCCATTACAGCCCAAATACCAGAGTGAGACCGTGTCCGGGTCGGCGTCGGCGACTGCCTGCGGTAGCCAGTCTCCCCAATCTGAGTCAGTCATACCGAATATACCACTGCTGGTGGGGTAATTTTTCCGGAGTGCGTGGGCGTACTCGCCGGCCATCAGCAGTTCTTTTGTTCGAAAGCGAATATATGTACCATATACCGCTATATCAAATAGACCAATCCTCAAAGACGCCTACCCACCTCGACCGATGTACTGCTGAAAATTGGCTCTAGACGTGCCTTCACATCAAATCGGCGTAGCTACCCGCTCCGTTATCGTGGATTAGCGTATTCGGATTTCCTCAATCAGTTGTCTGTCGATCTGAGTGTCCTCGATGTGGGCGAGCGACAGAGAAGACTTGTTAGTATGCTATCTCACCAAACGTCTGGCAGGGCGAGAACATCGGGCTACGATATGCTCGAAAGCGATACCATAGACTCCGTTCTTCGCTCACGTCGGGGAGCGGAGACGTCTTGGAATGCGGAGCTTTCCAATGGTCAGGAAATATTCGAGTTCCTTCGACACTAGTAGGCATGCGGCGTGTAAGTGGTGGAACGTTCACAAGAGTGCTGCTCATATGCGCCAAGCAAAACGCTCCGCGTTCTGGTGACGTTGAGCGTCGAGAGTCACCAGCCTATTGGTGGGGACTGATTGCCGGGAGTCCACATCAAAGCCCCATTACCAAAAGTCAAGACTTCTGGTTAGCAGTCAGAGCTTCGCTCTGATGACACCCTCAATCACCGAGGCGCGTAGTCGTTCGAGACGGCTTTGCCGTCTCATGATGACGAGAGAGGGTTACTCTCTCGGACCACATCGAGGGAGTAGGATGGGGTAGTTCACCGGCAAAAGAGAGCGCGGTGTGGCTACTCAACAACAGTCGTCGTCAGCACCGCAGGCACTGTCGTAGTCGATGCCGATCTCCCGGTCGATGACATCGTTACACCGCGTCAACAGAGCGTTGAACTGTGACTGGCTCTGCTCGCGCTGAGCATTGTAAAGCGCTTCACCGAGTTCCTCGGCGGCCGTGGTGACCTCGTCGTTGGAGGTGCTCAACAGCACCCACCTCCCGACGACTGGGCGAACTCCATGCCGATCGGCTCACTGATCACATCGTTGGTCTGCTGGAGTAACTCGATCAGGTCACTCTGGGCGGCCTGATGCTGCTGGATGGTTTCGTTTTCCGATAACTCTCGCTGAAGCTCCTGCAGCTCGGCCATCAGCGACCGATCGAAGTCCGCCTGCAGCTGTTGGTGTTTCTGCTGGTACTCGTCGATCAGTGTCGTCGCTTCGTCGTCTGCTTCGAGTTCCTCGCTGGCGGCTGCGAACCGCTGATAGGCTTCGCTGTCCTCGATAGCGTCGATGAACGCCTGAAGTTTTTGTTCGACTCCGGTCTCGACGGATTGGGTTTCACTCATTGGTGTGGGACTTCTGCGGTCTGTGTGTCGGTGAGTTTGGCCAATCCAGTTACCTCGTTACCGAACGCACTGAGTTCTTCGAGGCCAATCGGCTCATCACCACGGAGCGGTGCGGCCATCAACGGCGTCTCGAAACGGTCCTTGATCTCGCCGAGATACTGCTGTTGTTGGGCCCGGCGGTTGGCGAAGAAGGCATTGTCGCCGTACTCTTCGGGCAATAGGTAGTTGGCGACGACGAATGCCGTCTCGATGCCGACTTGATCGTTCAGATCCACGGCCGCGCGGTGAGCCTCCATCATCGGCGTGTACTCGGGGTACATGACGAAGGCAAACGAGCTCTTGTCGGGGTTCTGCATCGTCTCGATCACCTTGTCATACTGGTCACCCTTCGCGGGGGCCGCGCCCTTCGTCAGCGAACCGAGGTCCATGAACCCCTTCCAGTCCGAGGGGAGTTCTAAGAGTCGGAGCGTGTGGCCGGTTGGTGCGGTATCGAAGACGACGATGTCGTAGCCGTCCTCATCAAAGTAGCCGACGAACTTTTCGAGGGCGGCCATCTCCTCAGCACACGGTGATTCGAGTTCTTCTTCCACGTTGGCGATGGCCGCATCGACATCGATCTGGGTGTCCTCTTTGTTCTCGTACATCTCGGTGACGTGATCGAGGACCTGCTCGCGGTACTCTTCGAGCGCCTGTTGTTGGTCAATGCGGGCTGCATCGAGGTTGGATTGGCTCACCGAGGTCGGCTCGTGGCCGACGGGTTCCCCAAAGATATCCTCGAGGTGGGCCGCAGGATCTGTCGTGACCACGAGCGTCTCGTAGCCCGCCTCGGCAAGTTTGGTTGCCGAGGTTGCGGCGACTGTACTCTTGCCGACGCCACCCTTCCCGGTGAAGAACACGTACCGCGTCTCGCCGTCGGCGGGCTGGAGCTTCTCAGTAACCGCCTCTGGATCGGTCAGTGAGTCGAAATCGACCGACTCCTCGGCGTCGACGTTGATTGCTGACCCGACGTCGACGGACGCTTCGTCGCCGTCGTAGAGCACGCTGCCGACGTCGGCAAGCAGGTCGAGACCGGCTATTTCACCGGGCTGGAGCGGGTAGGTCGCCATCGCGTCGGCGTCGAACTCGTGTTCAGCGCGCTCGATGACTGCCTGTTCGTCCTCGCGTTTCCCGGTAAAGAAGGGGTCCTCACAGACCGACTCGGGTAGGTAGCCGTTCATGATGAGCAGCTGTGATTCGATACCGAGATCACCCAAGTCCGATGCACTACGCTGTATTTCGTCTACCGAAGAATCCTCGGGTTTGCCGACGAAGGCAAAGGAGGTCTTTTGGCTATCCTGGAGCCTGTCGATAGCGCGCTCGTAGTCCTGCTTTTTGTCCTCCATCAAGGCGGCGGGACCGATACAAGTCGACCCCCCTTTTTCGAGTTCGGCGTTCCAGTCGGAGGGCAGCTCCATCAGCCGGATCGTGTGGCCGGTGGGTGCGGTATCGAAGACGACCACGTCGTACTCTGGAGAGTCCATGAAGTCGACGAAGTTGTCGAAGGCGGCGATCTCCTCGACGCAAGGGCTGTTGAGTTGTTCTTCGACTGCGCTGATCTGCTCATCGTTGAGCAGTGCTCGCATCGGCTCGATCGTTTCTTGGCGGTAGTCCTCGGCGGCCTGGTCGGGGTCAATCTCGATTGCCGAGAGGTTGTCGATGTCGTCGATCGCGGTGACCTCGTGACCGATCTCTTGACCGAAGATATCCGAGAGGTTCGGTGCGGGATCGGTGGTCACCAGTAGCGTGTCGTAGTCGTTATCCGCGAGCCACGTCGCGGTCGCACAGCTCACTGTGCTCTTGCCGACGCCGCCTTTTCCGCTGAAGAAGACGAACTCCGTTTCTTCACCGTTTGGTTCGACGATGTCTCGGGCGTCAGTAGATGGTTGGGTTGTTGCCATTTAGTCGGCCTCCTGCGGTTGTGTGTGTCGAGCGTGCAGTTCGGCTGCCAACTCGTCGTATGAGAGGTACTCTCCTTTGGCGACTATTTCGCCGTCAACGGTTGTTATCGGGAGAATCTCGGGGCCGCTTTCTTCGACGAGGTCGTATATCTCCTCGGTGTTGAGGAACGCCTCAATGTTGTGCTGCATGTTGGCACGCGAAATCTCGGCCTCGGCGAATTCGTCTTCGAGCTGGTCGAGTACAGCACTCAGCTCGACGAGTTCGTCGTCGGGGTCCGGTCCGCAGACGCCAGTGGAACAACACATCGCTTCTTCGTAGAGTTGAATTTGGATCATGGGTTGGATAATTGTTTATCACACGAGACATACCAGGTTGGAACTGGTGACCGTGAACGAAACGATCTTGGCTCGTGTTCATTTGAACAGAACGTGAAACAGTCACCTAAACGTTTCGATGACTCGTAAAGTATCTGTCCGCCGGATCGGCTCAGCCAATGAAGCCGTCTGCGGCCCACGACTCGTCGTCATCGGCCGCTTCGGTGGTCGTGATACACCGAGAGGCGGGCGCGCTGACTAGCACAAATGCACTGCCTGGTTCACCGGTTCTGATCTGGCGGGTCGCCACCGGCGGGATTTGGATTGCGTCACCGTTTTCGATTGTGACGGGCTCATCGTCCACAACGACGCTCGTGCGGCCCTTGAGGAGAATATCTGTCTCCTCGTAATTTGTGTCGGCGCGATCGTGTGACCGGTTTCGCCATTTTGGCTCACACTGAGCGATCGTCACGCCGACCTCTTCGTTGCTGTGCGGGTCACACAGCGTGTGCATTGCTCTACACTGTATAATCCAAGTGATTATAGATTCAATCATATTAGTTGCTAGTAAATTATTTTGGTGTGTATTCGACGATGTCCCGGGGAGTACTGCAAAAGAGTTAACACACCTGTCGGGCAAGTATTTATATGTCCGCGAGCGATCGGCTTCAGCGGTATCTCACCGACGAGCGTGGGAGTTGTACGAACGATGCACTCCAAGAGCGACTCGAAGAACTCGAACAGTTAGATGCAGCTGTCGGCGGCCCCGATCTCGAATCTGACGTCGAGCTCCTGTCGGCGATGGCCAACGACACGCGGTATACGATCGTTCGTATCATTCACACGGCCGGCGAGGAGTTGTGTGTCTGTGAGTTCGCTCCACTGCTTGACGTGAGCGACAGTGCAATCAGCCATGCCCTGTCACAGCTCACAGATGCCGGACTCCTTACACGGCGAAAGGACGGCAAGTGGCGCAAGTATACCACGACCAACCGGGCGACCGCCATGCTGGTTGCGCTTGACGGCTCCCGATCGATCGATTTCTGATAGCCACCCACGACTGAAATCGCGTGCTCTCCGCTGGGGCCGTAGTATCGGGCCATTTTACTCGTACACTCATATGAGAAGGCGTTCAATCGACCAGAACGATTAAGTAATATCGAGATATACCGGTGTGTATGTCAATACTCGATCGACTATTCGGTGTGGGATCAGCGGACGAGGCTTGTTGTAATCTCGAAATAGAAGAAGTAGATACCGAACACGACGATCAAGTACCATCCGAACAAACAGCTACCGACGATTGAGACATCGATAATGTCCAATCAGCCGACTCTGTTATCTGACACAGACACGGAATCCGCGAGCGGGATGCACAGACGGGCTAGAGAAGACACGTGCTGTGAGAGATCGTTTCCTGTATCCCGCCAGGTTGCGGAATCGATACTCAGCGCCGAGCTGTCGTCATTCAAAGCGCTTGCCAACGAGAAGCGGCTGAGAATTGGTCACGCACTCCGGGACGGCGAGCGGTGCGTCTGTGACTTGGAGACTGTGCGAACTGTGCTGCAGTCGACAATCACATCGCACCTCCGGACCCTCCGTGATGCGAGGACTGTTAAAGCGGGCAACGAGGGACCCTGGACGTACTACCAGATTGCAGACACAGCGAGCCTCCAGCTGCTCGATCTGGCCGCAGCGCTGGGAGGAGACCGATGATTCCACCGGGCACCGAAGCGGCGCTGCTTGACTCGTGGGAGTACTTCGTCCATCTCGCGTTGGTCCTCACGCCACTATTCATCGGCGCATCGTTCCTCGTCGGACTCGCACAGGAGTACCTCCCTCCTGAGCGCGTCGAAGAGATGCTACGGGCACGCGACCACGGCAGCGGGAACGTCCTCGCGGCGGGGCTCGGCGCAGTTACCCCCTTCTGTTCGTGTTCGACCGTGCCCGTATTGGCCGGCCTGTTGGGTGCCGGTGCGCCGACAGGCATGGCCTTCTCGTTCCTGCTCGCGTCACCGATTGTCAACTGGATCGCAGTGTTCCTCTTGTTCGGCCTGTTCGGAGCCGGCGTGACCGTCGCGTACGTGACGACGGCGCTGCTCGCAGCGATCGTCGCAGGTCTCGTTATCGGCACGTTTGACCTCGATCGGTACATCAAGGACGTCCGGATCACGGCCGGCGGCCGCGAGATAGCGACCGACGGCGGTGCGCCCGCTCCAAATGGGCCGAAGGCAGCTAGTGCCAGCGGCTGTTGTGAGTGCAGCACAACAGCAACGAGTCGAACCCATAAAGAACGGGTGACTGCGGCCGGTAAGGGCGCACTCTCATTTTTCAGCGATACGCTTCCGTACATCGCTGTTGGGATCGCAATCGGTGCGCTCATTCATGGAGCCGTACCTGCGACGTTTCTCCAACGGATCGCCGGACCAGAGAACCTACTCGCAACGCCACTTGCCGCGCTCGCCGGTGCCCCAATATACGTGAGTATCAGTGGGATGTTACCGATCGCACACTCACTCACGGAAGCAGGGATCCCGATCGGTACGGTGATCGCATTCGTCATCGGCGGCGCAGGAATCAGTATTCCAAATCTGATCCTGTTAAACAAGCTGTTTGAGCGGCGGTTGCTCGCGATCTACGCGACGACGGTCGTAACGATCGGAATTACCGTCGGTGTGCTGTTCAATACCGTCTTTGCTGGCCTGTTCTGAGCCGGTACTACGGTAGTATCTTCTCACGTCGATGTGTGAGGAAGCGCTCCTCAAGAGGAGGCGGACGGACCATTGACATCCTCCCCGTGCAGGCGCGAGGCGTTCTCCTCAACCCTCCGTAATCGACCCCATTGAACACACGAGATCCCCCTCTAGTCGGTGTTCGTGAGTGCCTGCAGTCTTATCGACCGTCTGCTGTCGACTCGCCTCGAGAGCGATCAGTGATCTAGGGTGGGTTCGCGTAGGACGTGGCCCTCGTGCTGGCCAGTGCATCAGGCACCCGGTACCCAACCACACCCCACCGGTTCCGGAGAAAATCCTCGACACATGGCGGTGACTGTGGCGATCCGAGAGGTTAAGTGGATCACCATCGTAGTATTGTATTGTAATGACACGGCAATGCGAACAGCGGGTCAGACGACTCGCCGGTGTCGTTGTACTGCTCGGGGTTGGACTCTCACAGCTCGTTAGCCCATGGTTCCTCGCGATTGCAGCCTTTGCTGGGTTGAATTTGTTACAGAGTAGCTTCACCGGTATCTGTCCCGCAGAGTGGTTCATGCCCGGGTGTGAGACCGCTGATTCAGACACAACCGCGGACGATCCGGCCGTCTAAGCGAAATCGATCTGTCCGTACGTTTTTATTCGATAGCGCTGTAACTATACACGTGATCTCGAGTCAGCGCATGGCTGCGGTCGACGCCAACGCCGCAGCACTCGGCGTCTCGCCCGCCAGACTGATGGAGTCTGCGGGTGGCGCACTCGCACGCGAGGTGCTCACCGTCTCCGACCCAGGCGACACCATCGCACTCGTCTGTGGCCGGGGAAACAACGGCGGTGACGCGTTCGTCGCCGCACGTCACCTCACTGACCGCAACGTCGTCGTCTTTCTACTCGGTCGTCCGACGACCATCCGCACGACGGTGGCGCGCAACAACTGGGATATTCTCGATGAAAGTGAGATTCAGACGAGCGTCGTCACCGACTCAACCGACTTCGAGTTCGACTCCCCCGACGTTGTCGTCGACGCACTGCTTGGTACCGGCGTGCAAGGGGCTCCGAGAGAGCCCGTTCGGACGGCCGTCGAACGGATCAACGACTGGCGTGCGTCGTCTGGCGTTGACTCTCCAGTAGTCGCCGTCGATGTCCCGACAGGGATCGACGCCGATACCGGCAACCCGGCCGGTGACGCCGATCATGTCGCTGTCGATGCCGACCGGATCGTGACGTTTCACGACGAGAAACCCGGCTTGGCGTCGCTTGATGCGACGGTGACCGTCGCATCTATCGGAATCCCGGCAGCGGCGACGCAGTGTACTGGGCCCGGCACGCTGCTCGGACTCGGCCGTGATCCAGACTCGCACAAGGGCGACAACGGAGCCGTGCTAGTCGTTGGGGGCGGGCCGTACGCCGGGGCACCGACATTGACCGCGCGTGCTGCGCTCCGAGCCGGTGCCGACCTCGCGCACGTCGCGTGCCCGAGTGAGGTGGCCGACACCGTTCAAGCGTTCAGTCAGAACCTCATCGTCCACCCACTGTCGGGTGCGGCGCTCGACTTATCTCACGTCTCACGGCTCACGTCGCTGGCGACCGACGTCGACACCGTCGTGATCGGCCCGGGACTCGGTGACGCACCGGCGACCGCCGACGCGGTCGCGGCGTTCCTCGCCGAGTACGATAGACGAGCGGTCGTCGACGCCGACGCCCTCCGCGTCGTTCCAGACGTCGACACCGACGCCGAGGTGGTCTGTACGCCTCATCAGGGTGAACTCCGTGAGATGGGCGGTGAAACCGACGCCGATCCGGTGGAGCGCGCGCGACTCGTTCGGGCGTTCGCCGCCGATATCGAGCACACCCTGCTCGTCAAGGGACGACAGGACGTGATCGCGGGCGTACCAGTGGAGCCCGGACACGATGGTTCGGTGATCACCAGACGCAACCGAACCGGAAACCCCGGGATGACGGTCGGTGGAACCGGCGACGTCCTCGCGGGGGTCGTCGGTGCTCTCACAGCACGCACGACACCCTTCGTTGCTGCCGCCGCTGGCGCCTACGTGAATGGCCTCGCCGGCGACGCAGCAGCCAACGTGAACGGCCACGGCCTCGTGGCGACGGACTTAATCGATCGGCTCCCGCAGGCGCTGTACGATGAGTGACCACGGATCGGGAGACGATCTGACACACACGACTAGCGACGGTGACGTCCAGATGGTCGATGTCGGATCGAAGCCAACGACGGCACGACGGGCGGTGGCTCGTGGGGAGATCCGACTGACAGCGTCGACGGTAGAGGCTATTCGCGCCGACGAGGTGGCCAAAGGCGACGTGCTGGCCACCGCACGAATCGGCGCGATACAGGCGGTCAAACACACCTGGGAGACGATCCCGCTGTGTCACCAGATTCCGATCACCAACGTGGACACCGACTTCGTCGTCGAACGCGATCACGTCGAACTAACCGTCGCGGTCGAGACGACCGGAACGACCGGCTGTGAGATGGAGGCGCTCGAAGGAGTCACGACCGGTCTCAACGTCGTCTGGGACATGGTCAAAGCCGCAGAGAAGGACGCAGACGGCTCGTACCCAGAGACCGCAGTCACGAACGTCGAGGTGGTCTCGAAGACGAAACGCCCGATCGAGGACGCGACGTGACGGACGCGGACGTACCGAGACGGCACACATCGGAGGACCTCACGCTCATCGCACACCGGGGGTTCGCCGGTGAGCATCCCGAGAACACGGTCGCCGCATTCGAGGCGGCGAGCCGCCGGGCGGACCTGATCGAACTTGACGTCGTCGCGACCGCCGACGGCGACGTGGTGGTGTTTCACGACGACGAACTAGCCGGCCGCGACGGCGGATCCCGTGGTCTCACCGACACCGACGGTCTGGTCCGGGAGACCGACACGACTGCGATCAGGCGTGCCGAGGTGCTTCAGAGCGGCGAGACCGTGCCCCGGTTGTCGACTGCGCTCGAAGCAATTCCACCGGCCGTCGGGGTGAACGTCGAGCTGAAAAATCCCGGACGGTCCGACCTGCGCGTCGCCGAGAGCCTCGACCCCGACGCGCTTTCTGACCGGACCGACGCGTGGCGGCCGTTCGTTACACGCGTGATCGAGACCCTTGAGGAGTACGACCACGAGGTACTCTGCTCGTCGTTTTGTGAAGGGGCACTGGCAGCCACTCGTGAGGTATCGTCGTATCCAGTCGCGCCGATCTGTTGGCGCTCTGTCGAAGACGGCCTCGCGATCGCCGAGCGGCACGACGCTGTAGCGATCCACCCGCCAATCGAACTGATCGAAGGGACACCGTTTACCGACGAATCGGTCACAGCGGCTGAACCAGGGCTCATCGAGCGGGCCCACGCCGCGGACCGAGCGGTCAACGTCTGGACGGTGACCACGTGGTACGAGGCGGCCCAGCTCGCGGCGGCCGGTGTTGACGGCCTCATCAGCGACTACGCTGGCGTCGTTGGCCGGTGACAGATCACACTGGGTAGTGACACCTCGCGCCCGTTAAGATAGCGTCCTCCAGAGTCCTCCGTTTCGATACGGAGCCACTCGTACTGCTGTGTGCCGGCCGTACCCCTCTTAGCAGCGGTTTTTACTCGGCTATTGAAACAGCGGAATACATGCCTCAAAACGCGGACACAGGCGGGGAACTCACGCGCCGGCAGACGCTCGCGACGACGGGCGCTGCACTCGCTGGGATGACCGGACTTGCAGGCTGTACCGGTAACAGCGGTGGGAGTGCCGCGTTCACGCCGGTCGCCGACGAGCTCACCGCCTGGCATGCGATGGGCGGAACCAACGGTGAGACACTTGACCAGATCGCGGCCGGCTTCGAAGAGGAGACCGGCATGGCGGCGAACATGGAGTTTCAAGACTCCTACGAGAACGTCCTCACGAACACCCTCGCAGCGTTCGACTCAGGGAACGTCGCGGACATGTTCCAGGTCGACAGCCTCTTCGCCCAGCAGGTGTTCGACACCGGGCGAGTACGGCCCGTCGCAGAGATCCTCCCGGAGAACTTCGACACGAGCATCTTCCTCGACAACGTCGCCGAATTCTTCACCACCGACGGCGAGCTCGCGTCGTTGCCGTTCAACAACTCGAACGCGATCATGTATATCAACCGTGATGCGTTCGAGGCGGCCGGACTCGACCCGGACGATCCGCCGAGCACGCTCGCCGAGGTGCGTGCAGCCTCCCAGACGCTCGTTGACGAGGGCGTCACCCAGTACGGCATCGCCTGGCCAAACCACGTCTGGTTCGTGGAGACGTGGTACGGCTTCGAAGGCGAGCTCATGACAGACGCTGAAAACGGGCACACAGGCGACCCATCGACGTTCTACGCGCCCGACCCGATCTACGACCTCTACGACTGGTGGAAGGGGATGGCAGACGACGGGCTCTACACGAACCCGGGAATCGAGGCTTGGGGTGAAGCGACGTCGTTGTTCATCGAACAGGAGACCGCGATGTTGTTGACGAGCACGGCGTCAGTCGCCGGGTTGATAGCCGACTCAGAGGATTTCACCGTCGACGCAGCACCGTACCCGACGATCTCAGACACGCGTGTCGGCCCGGTCATCGGCGGGGCGTCGTTTTACGTCCCTGATGGACTTCCGGACGCGCGATATGAGGAGATCGGGCAGCTGCTTCAGTACATGGCGAAACCGTCGGTTCAAAAGACCTGGCACAAGGGATCGGGGTACTATCCGATCACACAGCCGTCGGTCGACTCACTTCGTGAAGAAGGGTGGTTCGAGGAGAACCCGATGTACAACGTGGCACTCGAACAGCTCCAGCAGGGCGACGCAAGCGACCCGGCAACGAAGCGAGCGCTGCTCGGACCGGCCCGCAACGTCCAGACGGTGATCCAAGACAAGTCGGTCGACATCGTCAACGCCGCGGACCCTGCAGGTGAGATTGACGCGATGAAAGCAGAGATCGAGTCCGTGCTCACCGAGTACTACGAGTGAGCCGCATACGCATTCATGTCTACGCGTGAGATATTTCACGGCCGGCTCGAAGCCGCGGTGTTACTCGCACCGACGGTGCTCGTCTCGGTCGTGTTCTTGTATTACCCGACGGTCATGGCGTTCCGAACGAGCCTCTTCGATGCTGGCTTTGGGCAGGCCCCGGAGTTCGTCGGCGTTGAGCACTATCAGACGCTCTTGACCGACCCAGCGTATCACCGGAGCGTCGGCATATCAGTTCTCTTCGCGGCGCTCGTCATCTGCGGCGTTCTCGTCGTGTCGCTGTACCTCACGTTCCTCATCCACGAGGTAGACGTCCGACAGGGTGCGTACCTGATAGCCGTCATCTGGCCGTACGCGCTCCCGCCAGCGGTCGCCGCGCTCGTCTTTTTGTTCATCTTCCATCCGACACTCGGCGTTCTCAAAGGGCCGATAGAGGCGCTCGGTATCGATCTCGACTGGTTCAACGACGGTCCACAGGCGTTCGCCGTTGTGACGCTCACGGCCATATGGAAACAAATCGGCTACAACGTGATCTTCATGATCGCCGCGATGAACACAATTCCAGACACGCTCACCGAGACGGCACGGCTCGACGGGGTGAGCCGGCTGCGACGACTCGTTTTTGTGTACGTCCCGATGATGACGCCGACGCTGTTTTTCCTCGTGATAATCAATACGATCTACGCGTTCTTCAGCACGTTCGCGTACGTGGATCTGTTGACGAGCGGTGGCCCAGCAAACGCGACGAACATCCTCATCTTTGATCTGTACCGCGAGGGGTTTTCATTTTTCAACTTCGGCGTCGCCTCGAGCAAATCGGTCGTGCTGTTCGTCGTCGTCGGGCTCTTGATGCTCGTTCAGTTCCGGCTGACAGACAAGTACTCCTACTACGGTGGCTAAGATGCGTGAAATACGCCAGTACGCGAGACGGTGGATCGACGACAGAACCGGCGACGATTCGGTCACAAAACAGCATAACACGGAGGACCGAATCGGCACCGAGGGGGTGGCTGTTCACGCCCAGCTCTGGGTCCTCACACTGCTCATCGTGTTCCCGATTTTCGTTGCGCTCACAGTGAGCACCAAACAACAGGGGATCATCACCAGTCTGCCCGACCTGATTCCTGGGGCCCACGCGATCGACAACTACCGCGAAGCGCTCGTCGGCTACGGCTTTGCCCGATCCATGTGGAACTCGTTCGTGATGTCCGTGGTCGTTGTCGTCGGGAAACTCGTCATTTCGGTTCTCGCTGCGATGGCGATCGTCTACTATCGGGTGCCGTACAAGGACCTCGTCTTTTTGTTCGTTCTCTTCACGCTGTTGTTGCCGGTGCCGGTCCGGTTCATCCCGTTATTTCAACTGATAAACGACCTCGGCTGGGGCAATAGTCTGCTCGCGATCACCGTCCCGTACCTCGCGAGCGCGACGACGGTGTTCATCCTCCGCCAGCACTTCCTCTCGATTCCGACGTCGATCGTCGAGACGACCAAGCTCGACGGCGTCGGACCGGTCCGGTTCATGTGGTCGGTGTTGATCCCGATGTCACGGGGGGTACTCGTCGGCGTCTCGATCATCATGTTTGTGTACGCTTGGAACCAGTACCTTTGGCCGCTCGTGATCATCGACTCGGAGGCTTATCAGGTCGCACAGGTCGGACTTCAACTACTTCAAGGCGATGTGCAGGGCGGACAGCTCTCGTGGTCACTGGTAATGGCGGGGTCGGTGTTGACGCTTTTGCCGCCGCTCGCGCTCATGATTTACTTCCGTGGCCCGCTGTTGAAGACCTTCAGCATCCAACAAAAATGACGACACTAACGCTCCAGAACCTCTCGAAGTCGTTCGGCGACGTGGTCGCCGTCGACGGTATCGACCTCCGGATCGCCGACGGCGAGTTCCTCGTCGTCGTCGGCCCGAGTGGCTGCGGAAAGAGCACCACGCTGCGGCTGCTCGCCGGGCTCGAGCGGGCGACCGGCGGCGAGATACACATGGGTGGTCGCGACATCACCGCGACCGAACCACACGAACGGAACGTCGCGATGGTGTTTCAAAACTACGCGTTGTACCCGCACATGACTGGCCGACGGAACATCACGTTCGGCATGAACACCGCGGGCGAGTTCTCCGATGCGGAGATCGACCGTCGGGTAAGTGCG
>Ga0102927_1000086_pt1 | contig 18997 bp, 18 predicted proteins | sample SalPon1_A_H2O_MG_FD_78208 | JGI IMG/M metagenome (GOLD analysis project Ga0102927, IMG submission 78208) | Salt pond water microbial communities from South San Francisco under conditions of wetland restoration - Salt Pond MetaG R1_A_H2O_MG | ecosystem: Environmental > Aquatic > Non-marine Saline... | reverse complement strand
GGCGCCGCTTGACCCTCCCGTGTCTGCACGGGGTCCACGCCCCCTACCTCTTGCGGGGTGGGGTTCATGTCGGCCTCGGTCACTTCCGGGTCCGCCTGCGCGACCGGGTCCGGCCCCAGTTGCGGCAGCTGGTTGGGGTTCTGTGGGCCGGTGCGCGGACCGGCCACCTGCGGGGCCTGCACGCCCGACTCGTAGGTACCGCCCTGACGGGGGCCGCCCCGCGGGCCGGCGTCGCCCCGGTCGCCCGGGATGAACTCGCCGCGACGCAGGCCGTCCGGGTCGGCGATGCGGTCGGTTGCCCGGCGCGGTTGCGGGGTCTGACTGGTGCCTTCGTACCCGGCCGGGGCGTCGCCCTCGACCGTGCCCACGCCCGCCGGCGGCGTGCGCGTTTCCGCGCGGGCCTGCTGGGCGAGGCGCGGGTTCTCCGGTGTCTGCACGGTGCTGACGCGGCCGGCCTCGACCCATTCGGGGTCGTTGTCGCCCACGCGAATCCGCACGGCGTCCACGACCTGACCGCGCTCGTTGCGTGCCTTGCCTTCGGCGATGACCTCGACCGCTTCGCCGCCGGTCAGGCGGCCGTCGCGTCCGGTCTGCGCGTCCAGCAGGGTGACCTCGCGCTGTGACTGGCGCTCCTCGGGAATGGCCGCGGCGCGGTAATCGCTGGCCGCCCCCTGCGGACCGCCGGCGTCCACGTCGCCGTCCATGCGCTGACGGCGGGAATCGGCCACGCGGAACGCCGGTTCGGCGTACTGCTTGGTGCGCTCTCGCCCCAGCTCCTCGCGCAAGTCCGGCACGTCCCGCATGTCGCCGCTGCGACGGGCGCGGCCAAAGGCGTTGACCACGCTGGCCACGTCGGTGTCCTGCTCGATGTAGGGGGTGATGCGGCGGATGGATTCCGGGGTGACCTCCAGCCCGGCGTCCTCCAGCGCCTGTACCGCGCGCTGGCGGACGGCGAAGGTCTCCGGGTTGGCCTGTTCGCCGGTGGGGTCCTGCGCCGGGCGTGCCCCGTCCCGCAGGGTGGGTCCGTCCTCGGCCACCTCCACGTCACCGCGACGGTTGATGTCGGTCGCCGTGCGGAACAGGTCCCCAAGCTCCTGCTCGGTCTGCCGGGCGCGCTGGCGGCCTTCCGGCTTGGTGCGGTCGAGGGCCGGTTGGGCGTCCTGACCGGTCCGCTCGCGGATGACCGTGTCCAGTTCCTCCGGCGTCAGTTGTTGTTCGGCGCTGATGTCGAGCGCACGCTGGATAGCAAGGTCCGCCTGCTCGTCGGTGACGGTGTTCGGGTCTACGCCGTTGGCCTCCGCGTCGGCGCGGACAGCAGCGCGGGCCTCGGCCACGGAGGTGATGCCGCGGACACCGCCGCCAATCGGCCCGCCGATCAGCGCGCCACCGGCGGCCCGCCGCAGCGCCTTGGTCGGGTCCCACCCGGCCTCGGTGTTGACCGACTCGGCGGCGTATTCGATGCCACCTTCCTGAATGGCCTCGGTACCGGCCTCGGTGGCGACGCCGCGGAGGACGGCCCCCGGCACCTGCCGCATGGACGATACCCGCGGCGTCGCCCCCGGCAGGAGGCGGCCGAGGGCCATCTTGTCCAGTGCGACGGAGGCTGCCGCCCCCGGTGCGGCGTAGGCGATGTCCTCGCCGGTCGGCATGGTGCCTTCACGCCCGTCGTTCTTAGCGCGCTGCTGGCCGATCTCCTCGGTGCGGGACGTGAGGTACGCGGGGGCGTTGACGAACAGGGCGGCCATGTCCGCCAGCGCGGCGGGACCCTGCTCGCCCACGGCCCCGGCGATAGTCCGCACGGACGGGTCGTCCAGTGCGCGGTCGATGGTGTAGTTGGGCTGGTAGCCGAAGTCCTCGTCGGCGATGCCGCCGCCGATCTCGCGTAGCTGCTCGCCGGCGTTGGTCGCCTTCGGGTCCATGCGCGAGCGGAAGTCAACGCCGTACCCACCCAAGGACAGGTCCGGCTCGTAGCCCTTCGCCTGCATCTCCCCGACGGAACCGAACGCCGCGCCGGGGTTGATCCCCGTGCGGTCGGTCAGGTACTCCTCGCCACGCTCCATCAACGTGCCGACACCGGAGAACAGGTTGCCGAAAAGGTCGGCACCCCGGGCGCCCATGTTGCGGGCCGGGTTCCAGTCAGGGCCAGCCGCCGCAGGTGGTGCGCTGGGCCGAACCGACGCCTGATTCCGCACGGTGTCCGGCGGCAACGAATCGGCGGCCGGCGCTTGCACCGGCTCGGCCTTGCTGCGCCACGCCGGGGTGGCCTGTTGGACGGGTTCGGCCTTGTCTCGCCAGCTTGCCATGCGGACCCCTTACTCGGCGGGTTTGCGGAACTGCTGCCCGGTCTCGTCTTGGAACATAGCCCCCGGCGGCAGCGCCTCGTAGTCTGCGTCCGATACTACCACGGGAAGGCCGCCCGGCCCTTGAGCGGCCGGCTGTTGGAGCGCAGCGGAGGCGGACCGGCCCTGTTGCTGCATCAGCCCGCGGAACTCCGGGGCCACCTGCCGCCCCCCGGGCTGCATGGTCAGCTCTTCCTCGGCGAGGATGCTGTCCTCGGTATACCCGCCCGGAACCTCGCTTTGACTACGCAGGGCGTTCTGCACGTACCACGCCTTGGCCCGGCGGAAGTTGTCCCGGCGGGCAGCGTCCGTGGCCGTCTGAACGATCTGGTCGAAGTAGCCCGGCGGCAGCAGCTCGGTCCGCAGGTTATCCTCCTCGTCCGACGGCACGCCCATCTCGGCGAGCATGGGTGACAGGATGTCCGCGAAGCTGTCCTGCGCGTCCATGTATCTCGCTTGTCCCGGGGTGACCTCGTACACACCGGGGCCGCCGTTCGCCCCGCCACCGGAGCCACCGGAGCCGCCCGGCCCATCGGGGTCCGGCCGGTTGGCGATTTCCTCGCCCAGCGGCCCATAGCGACCCTGCCCGTTGGACAAGGTGAACGGGCTGTTCTGCGTCTTCCACTGCAACTCCCGCATGGAGCTATCGTTCTCCATGCCCTGCACACCGAACGCCTGCTGCATGTCGGCGAGCTGCTGCTGGCGATCCTGCGCCAGTGTATTTTTCTGAATCTCGCCGCGGACGAACTCGCGGTCCGGCGGGGAGAACGCATCCTTCGGACTGATGGCGTTGCCCGCGCCCACGTAAGCCCCGGCTCGCTGCTCGGCGGACATGCCCGGCAGGTTGCCGGTCAGCACTTGGAACAGGCTGCCCAGCTTCTTGGGGTCGGCGTCGAACGCGCCCGAACTAACTGCGGCCCCGGCCAACTGCGCCGGGTCCCACGTATTCGGGTCCGCCGGGTCGTACCCGGAAATCATCGACCCGACCCGCTTGCGGCCACCCCGGGCGTCGATGCTGTCCAGCGCCGACTGCCGGTCCTTGTTGGCCTGCCAGCCCAGCGCCTCGGCCTCGATGCCGGCCGCCGGGTTGGTGCTTTTCAGGAACTGTTGCCCCAGCTCGCCGGCGGCGCGGATCGCGCCCTCGTACTGGGAGGCGTAGGGGTTGTACGTTCGTGCCATGTCGCGCTCCTAGTAGTAACGCTTGCCGGTGCTACTGTTCATGTTGTACACGGGCGAGGACAGCGCCTTGAACCCGGAGCCGGCGGTGGCCGCGGTGGTGGCAGCGTTGGTTGAGCCGGAGCCGCTGCCCAGCATGTTGCTGAACGCCCCCTGCTGACCCGCGTAGCCCGTCATCGCCGTGCCGGCGGCGCCCAGCAGCCCACCGGCCAGCGCGGTGCTGTTGCCCGCTTCCGCACGGGCGAGGTCCGCTTCGCGCTTGCCGATCTGCGCCGAGCGCAGGGACCGGCGGTTCATCTCGTCCTGATCGAAGGCGAGGTCGCCGAGGGCCTGATTGAAGTCGAACATACCCTCGCCCCACGAACCCAGTCGCGCCCGGGCGTCACCCAGCATGGAGACGAAGTCGTCCGCTTCGGCGTTCTGCTCGTCTGCGTAGGACTGCACCACGTTGGGTGCATCATTAGCCGCCGGCGACCGGTAGGTGCCGTCCTGACCGGGCAGGCCGGTGGCGTCGTCCAGCAGGGCCTGTCGCTCGGCCAGCGCGTTGTTGATCGCGTCCTCCTGCGTGTCACGCTCGAACGCATTGGTCGCCTCGTCGAAGTTCTCGAACTTCTCGCGGTCGATCTCCCCCTGCCGCATGGCCTCGGCAGCGGCAGCGCGGCGCTGGGCCTCGGCCTTGGCCTCCGCCGACTGGTAGTTCATGTACGCGCCGCCGGCCGACGCAAGGCCGCCGGCGATCAGCGCGAGTTCAGGACCTGCACACATGGCCTACCTCCTATCGAACGACGTTGCCGGACCCGCGGTCCGGGTCACGGGAGTAGTACGCGGCGTTGTCAAACCGCTTCTTCTGCTGGTACTGACTGTTGCCCGCCAGTCCGGCGGCCATGCCTTGCGTCGCGCTCTGGAACAGCGGGCCAATCGGCGAGAACGACGGCGTGTCCCGCATGGCGGAGACCGCGGAGCGGGCCGCCGTGGCCGCCGCGCCCGGGTCCGCCGTGGTCGTCAGCATCTGCAACATGGACTGCTTCTGGTCGGCGATGTTCTGCTTGGCCTGATTGGCATACCCGCGCCCCTTGTCCGCGACCTCCTGCTGGCGCAGGTTGTAGTCACGGCGCAGCTTGGACCGACGGTCCCCGGCCAGCGACGACTGGGACTGCCCCTGCCGTGCCAGCGCGTAGGTCAGCTCGCCGGAAGCGTCGCCGTACTCGTCCTCCACCTGCGGCATGGCATAGTCAACGTATGCCTCCCGCTGCTGGTCCCAAAGGGGGTCCTTGGTGGGGTCGTCCACGACGCGCTCTACCGTCTGCGTCCCGGGGATGTTCTTGCCGGTCGTCGTGTCGTAAGGAACCTCCTCCGTTACGACGCGCTTGCCTTCCAGCCCGGCGAAAATCTGGTCGAGCTGCTTCTTGCCGCGCTCGATGTCCGCCTGACGTTTTTGTTCTTGCTCTCGCTGGTATGCAACGGGGTCTTCCCCGCCACCGCCTCCGCCTCCGCACATGGCGAGTCTCCTACACGTTCATGTACATCAGTGATCCCGCACGGGCGAACCCGTACCGCGATAGCAGTTTCACGTACCGCTCGTCGTCCATGCCGGCGCTATTGCCCATGTTGATGCGCTTGGCACCGGCATCCTCCGCCCACTTGATGAACCGGCGCAAGAGGGCGATCCCCGCGCGGCTGGCCCGGTACTCCGGGCGCACGAAAAATGACATGTCACTGGCCGCTTTGTCCGGGCCGATAAAGGACTGGGAACACGCGCCAAGCATGGCACCCACCACCGTGCCGCCCTTATCGGCCACGAGCACGCACCCTTGCGGGCTGGCGATCAGGTTGACCAGATACTCGCCGAAGATGCGACCGTCAAACCGCAGGTGGCGGAAGTTGCTGGTACGGGCCATCTCCTCCCCCATGTTGAGCAAGTCAACGAGGTCGTCAAAAGTCGCTTCCCTGACGAGAACCTGTGTCATATCAACAGCCTACCATCAATCCGCCTTCAAGTCGCGGTAGTGGATGATCGTGTTGCCGATGGCCGCCCGCTGTGCCTCGGAGGTGGTGAACCGCAAGGAGACGTGGGTGGACTGGCCCACCATGCCGACCCGCTGAACGCTCCCGTAAGTGCTGTCGGCGATGACGGCCACGGTCTCGTACTCGTCCGGCAGGTTCGGCTCGGTGGCCACCTCCACCTTCCACGTCCCGTCCATGCCCGCGTCCACGCCTTGGAGCTGCTTGCTGCCCGCCGGGTTGCTGGCGTCGAGGAACGGCAGGACTACCTCCGTCTCGTCGGTGTCGTACTCCTGCCCGGAGTAGCCACCGTACAGTCGCAGGCTGTCGCCCACCCGGGCGTACAGGCGCGAATCCGCCACGGCCCAATCGGACACGTCGCCGCCAAGGTCGTAGGTGGACCACGCCGAGATGCGTGAGCCGGGGAAGTTGGAGAACACGTAGACCCGCCCGCCGATGGCCAGCAGGTAGCGGCCGTCCGCCGGCTCCACCACGGCCTTGGCGCTGACCACGTCGTCACGGGACAAGCCGGATACATAGTCGGCCAGCTCGGCGTCGATGGCCACGCCCACGTCGTCGGCGGAGGCGAGGTTGGACGAGTCGCGCGCCCGCATGGAGCGGATGCCGGTCTCGGACAGGAAGAAGATGTCGAGGTCGCCGTACTCGATGATGCTGTGGGGGGCCGTGGCGCCGACGTTCAGCAGGGTCTGGTACAGAATGTTCTGCGCCGGGTCCGGGTCCACGCTCCAGATTTGCACCGACCGACGGGAGAACACGGCCACGCGGCCTTGGTAGACGCCCAGCCCGGTCAGTTCCTCGGAACCGCTGTACTGGGTGGACAGGTTGATGAACCCCTCACCCTGATCGTTGGTGTCGTCCCCGAGCCACTGCGTCGGGTCGGCGTCGCCGTTAGTGCCGGAGAAGCCAGAGAAGTACAACAGGCTCCCCACCACGGCGTACATTTTCTGCTTGACGGCCCGCACGGTGGTGGCCATACCGGAGGACTCGCCGGCGATCTTGTAGTCCGTACCCTCCAACGTGACGGCGTAGACGGTAGCCGCGGCGAAGGTGTCCACGCTGATCTCGCTGATCTGCGGTACCGGGTCCACCGGGTCCGCGCCACCGCTCATGTCGGACAGGCTGCCCACGGTCACGTCACCACCCACGTCCACCGTCAGCGTGCGACCGTTGGCCGACGCGCCCAGCCCGGGCGGCGCGGTGACCGTGACGGTAGCCCCGCTGGCCGATGCGGAGTAGTCCGTGGTGTAGGAGTTGATCCGGTCGGCCACGGCCTGCGCGGTAGTCGCGTTGTCCACCGTGTAGTTGACCGGGTCGCCCATCACGTCGAGACCGTCGATCTCCACCCGGTCCACCGTGTTGAACGTCTGCCCCTCGGACCCCCCGGTTACGTCAAAGCTGGCGGTCGCCGGCACCTCCGCCTGCGCGGCGACGGCGGCCTGCGTTTCCGTGATGGTCACCTCCGTGTTGGCCGTGCTGACGGAGAAAGCCGCGCCCGGCTCGCCGGTCAGGATAACCGTGTCCCCGACCACCACGACCGTCGCCGTACCATCCGTGTCCAGCCGCGCGCCCAGCGCGGATGCCACCGTGCGGACGGACGCCACGTCCTGCGCGACGCTGTTCCAGTCGGTGACCACCGCGCCGTCGTAGAAGTGCTGAATGTAGCCGTTGTCGAACTCGGCAATCGCGTAGATTTTGCCGGCGAAGTTCTCCGCCGCCCACAAGGCCCGCATGGTGCCCCCCTGCGGGTCCGTCAGCTGCTGGTACTCCACGGTGGCCGGCAGGCCCGCCGGGGTGGCCGCGGAGCCGAATGTCCACAGCTGGTCCTGTACGCCGTGCAGGCCGAACGTGCCCGCCGGAAAGGTGTCGATCTCGGCGAATGCCTTGCGCCGCTCGATTTCCTTGCCCCGGGTGATGTGCGCGTTCTTGAGGACCCGCAGGGTGCCGGGTGGCGCGGTGTAGCGCGTCTTGCGCGTGTCCAGCCCGGCCTCGAAGTTTTCGATGTGCAGGTAGGGCATTACTGGTTCTGCGCCGCGTCGGTAAGGTCAATCCGCGACCGGCCGCCTCGGCGGTCGTGGCTCACCTTCATGGTGAACGGCTCGGTGTGCTGCGAATTGGACCGTAGCCGCATGTAGTGCTGGCGGGCCTGCTGCAACTTGAGTTCGGCGTCCGACGACCGCTCGCGCGCGAGCATTTCGGCCACGGCGTACAGGACGATCAGGTCGTCATCCAAGTCCACCGTCTCGTTTTCGTCGGTCAGTGGCTTGGGCGCGCGCACGCCGTAGAAACGAACGGTGTGGTCGCTGGTGGCCGGGACCGGCCACACCTCGAACTGCTCCTCCTCCCATACCTGCCAGCGGCACGGGAAGTCCTCCCGCTCGTCGCGGAAGGAGTGAACCGTGTTGTAGGCGTCCAACCCGATCCCGTAAATCAGGTCGTACCACCAGTCGGTCCCCTGCTCGCGGACCCATGCCTGCGCGATCCGGTCGCTCAACAGGTCCGCGGGCAGTGCGTAATATTGTTCGCCGGCCGCCAGCGTCTTGTCGCGGTACACCCGCAGGTGGGGCCACTCGAAGTCGCTGTGCAGCCGGCGATAGGTGCGCCGGAGGATCGCCTTGATCCCCGGCAGTTCGTTCTGGCCAAGCGCACGGGAAACCGCGTGCCCGGCCTCCTCGCGGAACTGGTCAACAAGTTGTCCAAACTGGGTTCCGCGGGGCATACACGGTTACTCCACTTCTTGCCAATCGCTGGCGAGGATGTCCGACTGCGAGGCCGACCACGGGACAATGGTACCGTCCGCGGTCCGCATGTCGATGTGCGCGTGATAGTTGACCTCGGTGCCCTCCGGGTAGATGCCCAGTAGGGGCGGCCGGTTAACGGTGAACGTGCTCCCCGGGACGAGGAAGATGAACATGCCGCGGCCGTTCCAGCCGGCGCGCTCTACCTTGCCACCGTTTTTCACGATCTCAAGTGCATCGCCAAAGTTCATTGGTGGTTACTCCGTGAAGTCGTGGTCGTCGCCGCTGGCCGCTTGGCGCTCCGCGAGGATCGCCTCGTAGTCGGCCTTTTTGATCGGCTTGGCCCCCTCGGGGAGTACGTCGCCCTGCTCGGTGACGCCCAGCTCCTCGCCGGACTGCCAGTAGGTGCGACGCGAGACCGGCTTGGGGCCTTCCGGCTCGTCGCTGTCATCGACAATCAGGTTCGGGTCGATGCTCGCGGCCTTGGCGTCTACCGGCATGTCCACGTTGGGCCAACCGGGGAACACGGTCACCAGCACGGGGCGGGCGTCACCGCCCGAATCCACGCGGGTTCGGCCGTATTCCTTTTGAAGATGGTCGCGGATTTCCGCGTGGCTGCTGCGGTCGATCTTGCTGGGTTCCGCCTTGATACTGTGGACGGACCCAAAGCCATGAATGGCTTGAAGGACCTTGATCTCGGCCGGCGTGATGCCGGACTTGGTGACGACGTGATTGCGGTCGCCGCCGATGTTGATGTCAGCTGTATAAAAGCGCATCGGGTTCTCCGTACAGCGTTGAGTAAAAAGCCCGCCCCCGCAGGGGTGGGCTCATGGTAGCCGATTAGGCGATTTCCGCCACCATCGACGTGTTGGCCTGAGTCATGGACAGGCCGCCGGCCCAAGTCATGCTCTTGTAGACCACCATCTTGTCGTGCGGACGCGCCGGGTTGTGGCGCTTCATGTCCTCGCCCTCGATGGGACGCATCTTGATGGCGTTCATGTCGATGAAGTAGCAGAACTTCGACTTGGACAGGTCATCCAGCGTCGGGTCGTACATGACCGTACCCAGCCCGCGGATGCTGACCTTGCCGATACCCAGCTCGGTGGTGTCACCGAAGCCCGTCTGCGTCAGCGTACCCTTGGCGTATGCCTCGTCCTCGATGGCGTCCATGAAGGCGGAGCCGGCGAGGATAAGGAAGTTCGGGTTGCCGTAGCGACGCAGGGTGCGGACTTCCTTTTGCAGCGCGCGGATCAGCGCCGAGGTGCTGGTGTCCGGCGTCACCTGCGAGGTGCCGTTGGCGGTGGTGAGCGCGACGTTGCGCCACAGCGGCACGGTCGCACGGTCGATGCCACCCACGACACCGGTGGCCGGGTTCTCGGCGATCAGGTAGCGGATGCCCGGCACGTCCTTGGTGGACTGGGTGCCGTCCTTCCACAGCATGGTGTTCATGCCGCTGGCAAAGCCCTCGGACATGTCCTCCAGCTTGGACTCCAGAATGTTCTGGATGACGGTCAGGTCACGCTGGGAGTGCTCGGACGTGCGGGCGCCGTTGGTGTCCACGACGGAGATACCGTCTTTCAGCAGCTCCTCGGTGGTCATCTTGATGCCGAGGTGCTGCATCTTCCACGGGTAGGATGCCTGCTTGATCGGCGTCGGGTTGACGAACGACAGGGTGTCGTCGCCCTCGAAGCCCTCAAGGCTGGACTGGGTCTCGAACACCGGCGAGACGACGATGTTCTCCTTGCCACCCGGGAAGGACTTTTGCTTGGAACGCAGCTCACGCAGGAGCGGCTTGTCCTGAATGTGCTGGTTGTACAGCTTCTTCTTTTCGTAGAAGTCGAACGCGGCGTTGGCCACGTTGTCGAGAACGGCTTGAGTAAGCGCAGCCATGGTCTGTTACCCCTTGGATTGGCTGGCCGCCATGGCGATGGCCTCCGACATGGAGGACGGTTCGCGGGCGGCACTGGATGATGAACCCCCGCCGTCCATACCAGACGGGCCGCGACGAATCGTCGGCTTCGGCTGGAGACGCCGCAGGTGGTCGGTGACGGACTGGTGCGCTTGGCGTACCAGCCGCATGGCGTCCTCGGCCGACCGCGGACTCTCCTGCTGAATCAACAGTTGCAGCTCTTTCTGGATGAACGGGGCTTTCTGGTCGTACTCGGGATCGCTGGCGGCAATCTCGCGCTGCGTCTCGTCCGCGGCCGTGGCCATGGCGTTACGCACGCGCTGCGACTGCTGCTCGCGTTCCTGAACGTCACGTTGAGTACGCTCCCGCTCGGTCTGCTGCCGGGTCCGCGCGGCTTCATTGCGGGCGCGCACCAACTCGCGTGCGTCCCGCTCACCTAGCTCGCCCATCTCGACACGCTCACGCAGGTCGTCGGGCAAGACCTCCCCCGTGTACCGTTGCAGCATGTCAACCTTCGGCTTGAGCATCTCCATGGCCTGTGCCGGGTCGCGGTTGAAGGCGGCTGCGATTTGCAGTGCCTCGACCACGTCTTCCTGCCGCAGATCGTTCTGCTGCATGAAACCCTGCACGGCGTTGAACTGCTCGTGACCGTAGCGGTATTGCTCAACTTCGGATTCCAGCGTCTCGACCTTTTCACGGGTCTCGTTACGCTGGTCGATGACCTTCTTGAAGCGGTCGTAGGGGACACGCTGGCCTTCCTCAAGGTCAGACCCGTCGTCCTCCTCGTCCGACTCCTCGTCGGTCTCTTGGCGTTTCGACTTCTCCGACTCGTCTTTGCCCTCCTCGGACTCCGACTTGTCCTCGTCCTCACTGGACTCGGACTCGCCGTCTTCCGACTCGGACTCGCCGTCGCTCTCGTCGTCGCCATTCAAGGCGCCTTCGATCACGTCGGTCAGCGACTCCTCGGTTTCCGCCGCCTCGCCTTCCGGTGACGAACCCGGGGTTTCGTCAAGTGCCGCGGTTGGCGCCTCCGCGTTTTCGGTTACGCCGTCTTCTCGGTCTTGTGTGTCCACGGGCGAGGTGGACTTGGCTTGGTTGGCCATTTACGCCTCCTTTCAATGACTTACGTGCGATTGTACGAACCCGGACCTGCACGTGCAACTACCGTGTGTTCGGGTCCATGTTGCGGGACTCGGCCGGGGGCCGCGGTCCCATGTTGCTGTCGCCTTGCTCCACGGTCGTCTGGTCGCCGCCTTCCCCGCCCTGCTGGGCCGGGTCACTGGCCGGGTCCCCCGTGCTGACCTCCGCGTTGCGGTTGGCCGCGGTGATGGCCGGCTGTGCCGGGTCAAACGCGGCGTTCACGTCCAGCCGGTCGTCCAGACGCTCTACCAGCTGCTCCAGCAGCCACTTCGACTTGACCCCCGGAATCTGGAGGAGGAACGGCATCAGCCGCTCCATGTTCTGGATTTCCGCCGACTTGTTCGGCCGCCCGGAGCTACCGGCCCGCACCTCCAGCCACAGGTCCTTGGCCACCTGCTCGCGCGACCATTCCGGCCACACGGCGCCGCGTCCGGCGATCTCCTTGACCTTGTCGGCGGACATCTCCGTGATAAGCAAGTGACTGGCGTACTTGGCCAGCTGGGTCAGGAAGTCGTCCAACTCGTCCACGGCCGCCCCGATGGCAGACAGGCGGGCCGACTCGGAGATGGAGGTCTCGGTTGCCGTGGCCCCGGAGGCACCGCCCATGACGGCCTCCTGCGTGCCCACGGTTTTGTACACGTCCTCGTCCAGCGACCCGACCTCGTACTGGTTGGGGTCGATGGGGTTGGTCGGGATGGCCTGCAACACCCGGCGCACGTCGTCCTGCTCGGTCAGGCCCGACAGCTCGACCACGTCGTGGGCCTCGCGGTTCTCCAGCGCCTTCTTGTCCTGCGAGTCCAGCCGGCCTTTGGCCGCCACGTAACCGGGACGAGCCGCGTCGCGGTGTTCCCGCAGGCGCTGGCGCATCAGGTTCCGCTCCATCTGCATGTCGCGGATCAGGCGCACGTCGGACGGCGGGAACAACTCCTCCTCGTCCTCCAGCCCGTTGAACAGCAGGGGGAAGAAAGGCCAGAACCGTTCGAGGTACACGTCCGGGGTCTTCGGCTCGACCAAGAACTCGTCACAGCCGTTGGCGACGGTGAAGGTCTGCCCCATGTGCTTGTCCCACACCTCCCACACCAGCACGCGGGTCTGCGTGTCGCGGGCCTCCGGCTCCATGTCCGCCAGCGCGTCCTTGGCCATCTCCTTGCCGTCTGGCTGGTACGGGGTGAACTTGTCGTTGACCGACTTCTCGTACACCTGCCGCACCTGCGCCGGGGTCAGCAGGAACTCCTGCGCGACCCAGCGGGCGCCGAGAAAACCGTCCAGCTGATAGCAGTCCGGGTCGGGGATGATGCTGGTACTGCGGGGGAAATCGAAGTCCAGCCCCTCGCGGATATAGGACTCCTGCTCGCCCATCACCTTGTCCAGCAGGTTCTGCAACTCGGACAACTCGGCGCTGTCCTCCTCGCTCGGCTCGCCGTCCTCGTCGGTCTCCTCGGCGATACGGGCCTTGAGCGCGGCGACCTGCTCGGTAAGGTCGGTCACCCGGGCCACGTCCTCCGGCCGGTACTCCTCGAACCGGTGGTAGCCCAGCTTGGTGTACCCCACGCCGGTGGTCAGCGCCCGGCGAACAAGGTGCTTCATCGACGCCTTGAACGGCGGTTGCTGTTCGCCGATCTGGTGCTCGTACACCGTCTCCAGCGTATCGGCGATGCGGTCCATCTGATCTTGATGCTGGGTGCCCTTCCGGTAGTCGTCCAGCAGCGCCTGCGCCTGCTGCACGGCCACTTGAATCTGCGCGAAGGTCTGCACGTCGCCTTGCGCGTAAGCCTGCTGCGCCATCTGCTGGCCTTCCTGCACGGCCATTCGCGCCTGCTGGATGGCGTCCGGGTCACCGTCCCACTGGGCAAAGTCCAGCGTGCGCCGACGCTGGGCAACGGCCTTGGGATTCTTGGCGTATAGCGCCGCTTCACGCTGCCGCAGGTGGCGCTGGACGATGTTGACCACGTAGCGCGGGTCGTCCAGCTTGGACTGCCCCGGCCATTGCAGGCCGCGGGCGAAGCGCATGTCTTCCTTCATGCGGTCGAACGCATCGCCGTGGTGTGCCTTGGCCTTCCGCACGCGGTCGCACCAGAGGGCAACCTGCCGCGCGTTGGCCTTCTCCGCCGTCTGCTCGGCCCGGGTTTCCATGTCCGGCTGTTCGGTGGCTTCGATTTCCATCAGTGCAGGTACCTTGCTGTGCGTTCAGTCGCCGAATTGCGGGCGCGGATGCGCTCGCTGCTTTTCAGTATCCACTCCAGACTGCCGGACTTCGGTTCCGGCTTCTCCCGCGGGACCATGGACTCCGCCCGCACTTGCGAGGCCAGCCCGATGCCAACCCACGCGAGGAAGTCCACGAAGTCGTCGTGCGCCCCGTTGGGGAAGTTGAGCATCTGTTCCACGGCGTCGTTGTACCACGGGGCCGTGGCGGGGAGAAACACCTTGCCCATCGCCATGCGGGCCTGCACCGCCTGCGCACGGGTCTGCTTGTCTTTCACCGGCGTGCGTTCGGTGACGGCGCAGTAGGTGTTGGTTTCCTGCATCCGCTTTCGCAGGAACGGGCCGATGGACTTGGAGATATGCCCTTTTTCCGCCCACCAGTTATGGATCGGGTAGCGCCGCATCAGCTCCAGCATGGCCTCGACCTGATCGTGCGCTTCGAGCTTGGCCCACACCACGTCGGACAGGACGTAAATGTTGTCCTGCTCGTCCACGCCAACGACGCCCAGCACGGTGGAGTCGCGTCCCTGTTCCGTGGAGATCGCGTGGTCCGAGGCCGCGTAGTACCGCAGGTTGTCCGGCAGCTCGTGCGGACGGTATGTCCGCAGGTGCTCGCGCTTGAAGAAGTTGCCCTCCGGCGGCGACGGCCGGCCCATGTACAGGGCGGCAAAGCCGGCCGGGTCCAGTCGGCGGAACGAGTCGAGAAAGGCGCGCGGGGTGCGCTCCTCCCACAACACTTCGCCCACATCGCGGCCCAGCGGGTCGTCTTCTTCCGCGAAAGCGGGAATGTTGATGACCTCCCACGACGCGGCATCCTCCGCCGTGGTGTAGCCAAGGTCCGGGTCGGTCAGCCGGCCGATCAGGTCGTCCTCCGCCCAGCGGGTCGCCGTGATGACCACCGCGCCGGCCTTGCCCATCAGGCGGGACATGGCATCACGGGTGAAGCCCTCCCACAGCTTGTCCTTGGTGGCCTTGGACCGGGCCTCCTCGGCGTTCTTGATCGGGTCGTCGATAATCAAGCAGTTGTGGACGAGGACCCCGTTAGCGTAGAAGTTGTGGTTGTCGGCTATCTGGAGGTCATAGACAGGCTCCGGCGATCCGTGTAGCTCCTCAACCACGGCCACCGTGTCTCGCCCCGGCTCTCCGCCGCGTGCCACTCCCTGTGATGCGTAGCGCACAACGTCACAAGGTTCACCGCCCGGTTGTTCGTCGGGTCGCTGTCGAGGTGGTGTACCTCCAACCGCCGGTCGTCCCGACCACAGACCACGCACTTGTGCCCGTCCGCCGCCAGCACGCAGGGGCGCATTAACCGGAACCCCTTGGCCCCATGCACCTGCCGCCGCTGCGTAGCTCCACCCTTCCACTTGGGGTTGCCGGCCCCGCTGACGCGCGACGAGTGCCGCACAGCGGCGCAGCCCCGCGAACAGAAACGAGATCGACTGTTCGGCTTGACGAACAATGCCCCGCAGGTTTCGCAAGCGGCCGTGTTCCTCCGTCGCGTGGCTGCCTTCCGCGCGTCGGCCGCGGCTGACAGGCACCCCCGACTGCAATAGGGGTGATTGTCTCGCCCCAACCGAGAAGCCTTCGGGGCTGTCGCCCCGCATACCACGCATGTAGGCCGCCCGTGTCGCCGCTCGTTTTGCCGCGCGGACCAACACGCTTGGGAGCAGAAAAACTCTGTTCTCCCCGCGTCCACCGCTTTCCGCGCGGTGTTCGCCGGACGCGTTATCCGCGCCTCGCAGTGAGCACACGAGACGGTCACCGGGGGTAAGTTCATCCGCCCGGACGTACCCGCGAGCGGTCCAGACTCGATGGTCCGCCGTAGCCGTAACCACTCGGCCAGCGGTAGTGGTGACCCGTCGTAGCCCAGCTTTCTTACGGCGGGCGACACCCTCGATTTCCTTGTACTCATTACGTCCCGTCTCGTGGTTGTACGACAGGACTTTACGGTAAGGGGATTCAACAAGCTCGTCAATCGGTTTCGCGCCGCCGTCCGTGTCTATGAGCGTGCCTTTTGGCAAACAGTCCGCCCCCTTACCAGTAAGCTGACCGCCGAGACCGGCAAAGGTCATGATGCCTCCGGCGGTGGTCTGCTGGCGGTTGGCCGCCTTTGCGTTACGGTTCAGCTCCGCCTCGGGGAACACCTGCGTGTAAAACGGCGTGAGCATCAGGTTACGCACGTCCCGGCCGAACTCCTTGACAAACTCGTCGCCGTAGCCGGCGAGGATGATCTGCTTGTAAGGGTCCCGACCCATCATCCATGCAGGAAACGACTTGGACACCAGCTGCGACTTGCCCACACGCGGCTGGACCGAGATGCACAGCCGCAGGGTCTCGCCCCGCTCCACGGCCTCCAGCTTGCGGGCCAGAAACTCGTGAATCTTGTGGACCTTGTAGCGCGACTTGGTCGTGTCGCCGGGGTGGCGCGGGTCCGGCATGGACATCTGCACGAAGTCCAGCAGGTCGTTGCGCGCCGTCTTGATGGTCTTGAGGCGCTGGGCGGCCAGCACCTGCTTGCGAACGGCCTCGATCTTGTCGCGCACGTCCGCCGGGAGCTTGTCCAGCTCCTTCTGGCTTAGGTTGAGTAGCTGTTCCGCCGCGTCACTCACGCCTTACTCGCCCCGCTTGGCCTTGGCCCGGGCCACAAACGCGTCCTTGAGCATGGGGGTGACGTTCTTCACCGCCCGCTCGCCGAACAGGAATCCCAGCACCAGCGTGTTGACCACGATCAACGCCGTCTCCTGCCGGTCGGTCAGCGTGGTCCACTGGGTGAACCACATGTAGTCGAGGTACAGGGCGGCAAAGCCCCACACGATCCGCTGCGAGCCGCGCAGGAACAGCATGATCGGACCGAGGATCGGCATGGACTTGAGGTCGGACGCCGTGCCTTCGTACTGGCGCACGCGCTCGTTGACCCGGGCCTCGGCCTCGGCCGTCGCCTCGTTGGCCTGCGCGCGCTTCTCCATCTCCAGCTTCTCCAACTGGAGCTTCATCTTGGCCTTGTCCTCCTCGCTCATGTCCGGCGGGAGGTACGTCTTGATCGCGTCGAAGGCGGTGTCGGCCAGCCCGCCGGTCAACACGTCGCCTATCTTGCCGAGAATACCCATGCTGCCCTCCTGTCAGGCGAAACCCTGCTCCAGCGCGCGGTAGACCTGTACCATGCGCTCCTCGTCACGGTCCCACACCTTGATGCCGGACCAGACGGCCGGGTCGCCCGGTTCGCGGTCGTCTCGCACGTCGAGGTGCATCCCCCACCGCGGCTCCCAGTCGGGGTACACGCCGATGCCGGTAAACCCGGTCTCCTTGGCGATGTCGAACGCCAGCCGGCGGAATCGCCGGCCGATCTTCGGCATTACGTCCACGGCCCGCACCTCGCCCCAGCGGTCCACGTTGTGCTGGCTGGTGCCTTGGGGGCCGTGGTGCCGGCCCAGCGCCTTGGGGTGCGGACTGATTGCCACCGGGTGGCCCAGCCGGTCACGGAACTCGTCCAGCAGGGCCAGCAGGTGGGGCGACATGTCGCGGCCCCACTCACGGAACTCGTCCGGTGTGAAGTGCTGCATCTCAATCATGCGGATCGTCCTTGCGTCGCTTATGGCTGGCCCGGATGAACGATAGCGGGTAGCTGGCGAACTGCTCCGACAGTCGCATGACACCCGGCAGGATATTCATGGCCGTCAGCCCCAACATGAACGCCGCGGCGTTCTGCCCGGGGGGCGACAAGGACAGCACTACGGCTACCGCCGGCGACACGTAGCCCGCGAACAGCGCCCCCGTGAAGATGGCGAGGATGCGCCCGATCATCGACAGGTCGTCGATGTACCGCAGGGAGATGACGGCCCCGACGGCCCCGGCCAGTACGGCGGCCCACTTGACGCCGAGAACGGTGCTGATGGTCGTGGTCACTGGGTCCGTCATACTGCTCCTCGATTCTGCTGCGGCCCGCCCATCGCCCCGGTTTTCGCCGGGGCGGTTCCTGTTGCTGCTCATGGCGCGGTCTGTTAGTCGGCAACCATGATACCGGCGGCCTTGAGCTTGGCCAGCAGGGGGCTGTGGTCGGCCACGATGCCCGCTACGTCGGCGGCGACCTCGGACGACAGGACTTTCTTGAGGGTGGCGGCGCTCATGCGATTCTCCTTGAGAATGAACGGTTTAGCTGGTGCCAGCGGTTACGAGAACGAGTCTATCACCAACAGATACTGGGTTGCGAGGGCCGCGCCGAAGACCGCGCCTACGAGGTATTCCGCCGCGCCGGTGCCCCAAGGCGTTTTCCACCCAAGCCAGTAGCATGGCGCAAACAGCACGACAGCCACCCCGCCCGGCGCCAAAGCCCACCACGACCCGCCCACCGTAGGCAGGACGAGAAACACGGGCAGGTAAAGCAGGCCGCGGAGCGCCATCCCCGTAAAGTCGCGCCAGAAGCGCCAGCAGGGCGGACGCGACTTACCCTCGTGATAAACCACATCCCCTTGCACCTTGTGGACCGGGTGGATGCGCTCCGCGTCCGCGGCCCACTGGGGGCCGAACAGTCGAAACAGCACCTTGTCTATCCACTGGACTTCCGGGTCGTCCGCCCATCCGTCTTTCTTGTGGCCAAGGTCAAAATAGCTGCCCCACCCCTGCACGGACCCCAGCAGGTACAGCAGGGCAACGTAGACCGCTGTGAGCGGGTCGGTCAGCCACCAGACCGCCAGCCCGACCAGCGGCGCGGCGAGCCAGAGCGACCGGCCAAGGCCGAAGCGCGGGATGGCCGGCTTGAACCCGCCACCACGCAGTCGGTTGACGAACGCGCCGAATGCGGCCGCCGCCAAAAGGATCAATGCCGTCTCGATCATGCCGGCACCTTCGACCAGATCGAGGCTACTGCGTCCTCACGAGCCGCCTCGATGCCGGCCACATCGGCAGCGTCTCGAACGTCGTCCTTGCCACCAACGCGCTCGGCCTCGACACCTGCATTGACGGTCGTCCACTGCGCCCGCGTTGCCTCGATCTCCTGCACCAATGCCTCGACGGTAAGGCCGCGTCGTGTGGCTTCGGCTGTCAGGTATTCGCCCTCTGCGCTGGTTTCTCGGTATTCCAGCACCTCCAACCACTTCTCGCGGTAGGTTTCTGGCTGGGCGGTGATTGCGGTGATGAGTTTCTTGCGCGCCTCGTCAGCGGCTTGGTCGATTGCACGGATAGCGCCCGAAAACGTTGCCTCGTATTTCTCTTGCGCCACCTGCGAGGCGCTTTTAACGTTTATGGTTCCCATCAAATCACCTCGCCTGTATTCGGATTAACCTTGCCTCGCTTGGCTAGCGCCCACGGTGTCCCTGCTCTTGAGCCTTTGAACTCTACGTGGATCGCATCGGGGTCATACTGGCTTGCGTCCATTTCTAGCGATTCGCACCAATTACCCGGACCAACCGCTTGGCAAAGCGATACATGGAGTTCGCCTTGATCATCACGATGCGCATTACGAATGATATGCTGTGAGT
>Ga0102927_1000085_pt1 | contig 19064 bp, 13 predicted proteins | sample SalPon1_A_H2O_MG_FD_78208 | JGI IMG/M metagenome (GOLD analysis project Ga0102927, IMG submission 78208) | Salt pond water microbial communities from South San Francisco under conditions of wetland restoration - Salt Pond MetaG R1_A_H2O_MG | ecosystem: Environmental > Aquatic > Non-marine Saline... | reverse complement strand
TGTCTGTACCCATGTTCGTGATGGCGGGGCGGGCGCCGCTGAACTTGCTGAAGCCGTGGCGCAAGCCGCTGAGCAAGGCGGGCATTATGCACCGCTCTACCCATCAGAACAGCCGCTTGCCGAGAAGATCGAGTGCATTGCCACGCGGGTTTACGGCGCGGATGGCATTGATTGCAGCGCGCTTGCCAAACGCCAACTCGAATCCTTTACCCAATCGGGTTATGGCCATTTGCCGGTGTGTATTGCCAAAACGCACTTGTCATTATCATCAGACCCCGCGCTTCGGGGCGCGCCGACCGGATGGCGCATGCCCGTGCGTGAGGCGCGCTTATCGGCGGGCGCAGGATTTGTGTATGCACTGTGCGGTGACATTCGAACCATGCCAGGCTTAGGCTCCCACCCAGCGGCTGAGTCCATTGATATTAATGAAATGGGCGATATAGAAGGACTGTTTTAGACTATGCAGCGTGATGCCATGCACTACGACGTCGTTGTGGTGGGCGCCGGACCTGCGGGGCTGTCGGCGGCCATTAAACTGCGACAACTGGCCACCGAGCGGGATCAAGACATCAGTGTCTGTGTGCTTGAGAAGGGCTCTGAGGTTGGCGCGCATATCCTCTCAGGGGCGGTGCTCGAGCCTCGGGCACTCGATGAGCTCATCCCCGATTGGCAAGCACAGGGTGCGCCACTGAATACACCGGTGAGTGATGAAGCTTTTTTATTGCTGGGTGAAAAACGCGCACTGGGTGTGCCCTTGCCGTTTCTACCGCGACAGCTGCGCAATGAAGGCAACTATATTGTCTCAATGGGTAATGTCTGCCGCTGGCTCGCTGAGCAAGCCGAAGCGCTCGGGGTAGAAATCTATCCAGGGTTTCCAGCCGCTGAAGTTTTGTATGACGACGCGGGCAGTGTGTGTGGCGTTGCCACCGGTGAAATGGGTATTGGCCGCGATGGTGAGGCCAAGGCAACGCATGTGCCGAGTATTGAGCTAAGGGCGCGCTATACGTTGTTTGCTGAAGGCTGCCGCGGGCAACTCAGCGGGCAGCTCGAGGCGCATTTTGGGCTGAGGCAGGGCGTTGACCCACAGACCTACGGGATTGGCTTTAAAGAGCTCTGGGAGCTCGACGAAGCCTCGCATCAACCCGGCCTGGTCATGCACAGTGCAGGCTGGCCCATGGATACCAAGACCTGGGGTGGGTCGTTTATCTACCATCTCGAAGACCGCCAAGCTTACGTGGGCTATGTGGTTGGGCTTGATTACCAAAACCCGCATCTTGATCCGTTTCGTGAGTTTCAGCGCTTTAAAACCCACCCCCGCATTCGATCCATGTTTGCCGGGGGTCGGCGCATTGCCTACGGCGCGCGAGCGCTGAACGAAGGCGGGCTGCAGTCGGTGCCTGAGCTGAGTTTTGCGGGCGGGGCGTTAATTGGCTGTGCGGCAGGATTTTTAAATGTGCCCAAAATTAAGGGCAATCACACCGCGATGAAAACCGGCATGCTCGCTGCTGAGGCCGCGGCGGATGCGCTGGCCCAAGGCGAACAAGCGCCTGTGGTGCTATCGCAGTACCCCGAGCGCTATCAAAACTCATGGGTGTATGACGAGTTAAAAACCGCCCGCAATTTGCGCCCCGCAACGGCGCGTTGGGGCATGATTTTGGGCAGCTTATATGCGGGGATTGATCTTAAGCTGTTTGGCGGGCGTCTGCCTTGGACGCTGCATCATCGCCACGCCGATCACGAAACGCTCAAGCCTGCCGCGCAAATGCCGCGGCCTGATTATCCCGCCCCCGATGGCGTGGTGAGTTTTGATCGCAACAGCAGCGTGTACCTGACCAACACCAACCACGAAGAAGATCAGCCCTGCCATTTGCGTTTGCGCGATCCGGATTTATCGGTCAGCCACAATCTGCCGTTATACGACGAACCCGCTCAGCGCTATTGCCCGGCGGGTGTGTACGAAATCGTCTATGCCGATACCGGTGAGGCGCGGCTGCAGATTAATGCGCAAAACTGCATTCACTGCAAAACCTGTGATATTAAAGACCCACGCCAAAACATTGAGTGGGTCGCCCCCGAGGGCGGAGGCGGCCCTAACTACCCCAATATGTAGCGCCAAGACGCCCCGACTCGCACGCTCGGCGCGCGTTACGAGCGTGGGCGCTCATTGTCGGGGTCGTAGATTGGCTGATAGCCCACCGCATCCACCCGCACAGGGTAGCGTTCGTTGAAGTATTCCATGGCAAGCGTTCGGCCGGTCTGGCAATACTCACAGGGCAAGTAGGCGAGCATGAGATTGCGCCCAACCGATGGCCCATAGGCAATGCTGGTGGTGTAGGAGCGTCGGCCTTCACTGTCCACCAGTACGGCATCGGTATCGGGGTCAACGATTGGTAAATTACCCAGCGGATAGCGGGCCACGCGCTGACTATCCAAGTTGTTGGTCATCGATAACGTGCACAGGTAGGCCGGCTGTTGTTCACGCTCACGCTGCGCAAGGTAGGCCTCACGGCCATAGAAATCGACCGGCTTAACCCGCGGGCGCTCAAGCCCCGCTTCGATTAGGTTGTATTCGGTGAGCAGATCAGCGTTTTGTAAGCGTAAGCTCTTCTCCAGCCGTCGGCTGTTGGCATAGCTTTCAATCCCCACCGGCGTGATATCGGCTGCGTATAACGCATCCCACAACGCCAGGCCGTCGTCATAGGCAAAATGTAGCTCCCAGCCCTGTTCGCCCATGTAGGAAATGCGAAAGGCCGTCACAGTAACACCGGCGATTTCAATGGGTTTAAAGCTTGCGAACGCAAAGGCGTTGGCTTCAAGCCCGGCAGGGTCACTAACCAGGGTTTGCAAACGGCTGCGCGCATTGGGCCCCCATACACCGAGGCAGCCGAATTCCTCGGTGCGCTCGCTAATCGCGACATTCGCGCCTCGGTCTTCGGCCATGCGCTGCAGCCAAATCAGATCGCGGTGACCGGTGTCACCCCCATCCACAATGCGGTAATGATCGTTCGCTAAACGCAGTACCGTGAGATCGGCACGAACCCCCCCTTGAGCATCCAAGAAATGCGTGTAAATGCCTTTACCCACCGGGGTGTCACCACCCACCCGGGCAACGCAGGTGTATTCCATGAGTGATTCGGCGTCTGGGCCTTTGACATCAATAATGCAAAAGTGCGACAGGTTCACCATGCCCACATCATCGGAGAGTTTGAGTTGCTCGGCATTCGATACACGCCAGAAGTGGCGGTTATCCCATTCGGATTCGCGCACAGGAATGCGCTCACCATAGACTTCGAGCAACGGCTCGTTACTGGCATAGCCATGGGCGCGTTCCCAACCGGCTGCTTCCATAAAATGCGCGCCTAAATCGCGCTCACGCTCCCAAAACGGGCTGCGACGGACATCGCGGGCGGCGGTGTAGGGCTCGCGATTGTGTACTGGCGGGTTATAGACCTTAAATGCGGTCTCATAACAGCGATCAGCAATATACGATTCAGTCAGTTGAAACGGATAATGGCGAGCGACATCAATGCCGTGATGATCGCGCTCGGTCATCCCGTCGGTCATCCAGTCGGCAACGACTTTGCCGGTGCCCGGGCCATCTTTTACCCAAACCGACTCGGCATACCATAGCCCGCGCACTTGCGTTGATTCACCGATTGACGGGCCACCATCGGCGGTGACCTGTAACAGCCCATTAAACGAGCGCTTATCGTCATAGCCCAGCTCCGCCAAAATGGGGGTGAGTTCAATGGCTCGCTCAAGTGGATCAATAATTTGCTCCATATCGAGATCGCGTTGTGAGGGCGAAAGGCGGGCTTCGCTTTTTTCGAGGATCTCGCGCGGATGAATTAACCGCGGGGCCCGCTCTTCATAGTAGCCCCATTCGATTTGCCCGCCTTCGGGGGTTTTGGGGTCACCGGTATCCCGTAAATAGGCGGAATTACCCTGATCGCGAAGCAGCTGGTAGCCGATATCTTTACCCGTCCCGGCAAACTCTTCGTAGGGACCAAAATAGGTTAATGGATGATCAAGCGGCATGATGGGCAGATCTTCACCGGCCATATTGGCGATCAAGCGCCCCCATAGCCCAGCGCACACCACCACATAATTGGCTTCAATGACCCCGCGTGAAGTCTCCACCCCCTTAATATGGCCGCCTTCAATGCGTAGCCCGGTGCAGGCGGTGTTCGCCCACGATTGCAGATGACCGGTGGCGACAGCCTCATCCACCAGCTCGCCCGAGACCACCTGTGAGCGCGGTTTAACTAACCCTGCATCGGGATCCCAGAGCGCGCCTTGGATCATGTCTTCTTCGAGTAGCGGGAAGCGCTTTTTCGCCTCTGCCGCTGAAATCATATGCGCGCGTGTGCCAAACGCTCGCCCCGAGGTGACTTTACGCTTGAGTTCAGCCATACGCTCATCATCGTCAACACGGGCGACTTCTAAGCCGCCCACCTTGTCGTAGCGGCCGCGCTTTTCAAAAAAATCGATGCTATACATCGTGGTATAGCAGGTCATGGCGTCATGCGCGGTGGCATAGCAAAAATCCGAGGCATGCGACGTCGACCCGATATCGGTCGGGATCGCGCTTTTGTCGATACCCACAATATCGCTCCAGCCACGCTCAATCAGGTGGTGGGCAACGGATGAACCGACAATCCCTCCCAATCCGACAATCACAACATTGGCTTTAGACGGAAAATCGGCCATCTGAGTCACTCCTGAGGTTTAGGCGCTTTCGCCAATCGGGGCGGGGCTTTCGGCAAGGATGCCGTCGAGCTCTTGTAATGCGCCCATCAGGTCTTGGACGAGCCCGTAGTCAGCCACCTCAAAAATAGGGGCCTCGGGATCGGTGTTAATCGCCGCAATAACCTGCGATTCACGCATGCCCGCCATGTGCTGTATGGCCCCGGAAATGCCCACGGCCAAGTAAAGTTTGGGAGCGACCATTTTGCCGGTCTGGCCGACCTGATAGTCGTTGGTGATATAGCCCGCATCAACGGCCGCTCGACTCGCTCCAACCGCGGCGTTTTGGTGATCAGCGACGCGTTTGACCAAAGCGAAGTTCTCTTGTGATCCCACGCCGCGGCCGCCAGAAATGACAATGTCGGCGGTGGTGAGCTCAGGTCCTTCGCCACCGCTTAGCTGCATGCCCAAATGCTCGACTAAGGCGCTGTCGCTGCCAGGCTCAATGGGGCTGATGCTGGCGTCACCGCCGCCGGTGGCAATGGGTTCAAACGCCGTGGCGCGAACGGTAATAACCCGTTGCGCGTCATGGCTGCGCACGGTGGCCAGCGCATTGCCGGCGTAAATCGGCCGCACAAAGGTTTGCGCGTCAATAACACCACTAATATCAGAGATTTGCTGCACATCCAGCCGCGCGGCAAGCCGCGGGAAGATGTTTTTGCCGTGGCTGGTTGCCCCGGCAAGCACATAGTCATAATTGGCCGCTAGTGACTCCAGCACCCAAGCCACGCCCTCGGGTGGCTGTGTCGCCAGATGGTTGGCCTCGGCGGTGAAAACCTGCCGAATACCAGCGATTTGCGCCGCCTCAGTGGCAACGCTGGCGCAGTCACTGGCACACACCACCATGTCCACTGGCCCATCGAGCGCCTGCGCGCAAGTGATTGCCGAGCGTGTGGCCGAGCTCAACTGACCGGCATCGTGTTCGGCATAGATTAAAATGCTCATGGCATCACCCCGGCTTCGTTGCGTAGCTTTTCAATGAGTTCGCTCACACTATCGACCCGAACGCCTGGCGTGCGGGTCGGGGGTTCACGCACTTCCAGCACCTCAAGGCGTTGGTTGGCGGTGATGCCAAGGTCACTCAGTGTCAGCGCCTCAATCGGTGCGCGTTTGGCTTTCATAATGTCGGGTAGCTTTGGGTGGCGCGGGTCATTGAGGCGCAGATCAACGCTGATAATGCCCGGCAGCGTGACCGCCAAGCGCTCCAGCCCACCGTCAATTTCGCGCGTTGCAATCGCTTTACCTTGGGTGAATTCCAGTGCAGAGACCGACGTTGCCTGCCCCCAACCCTGTAGCGCGCCTAGCATTTGCCCGGTTTGGTTGGAGTCATCGTCAATCGCCTGTTTGCCCAAGATCACCAAATCGGGGGTCTCTCGCGCGCACAGCGCTTGCAGTGTCTTGGCAACCGTCAACGGCTCAAGATCAGCGGACGCATCAATGTGAATTGCTCGCTGGGCGCCCATGGCCAGTGCCGTGCGCAACTGCTCTTGGACCGCGTCGGGTCCGATGCTTACGGCAATGACTTCGCTGGCTTGGCCTGATTCAACTAATCGAATGGCCGCCTCGAGTGCAATTTCATCGAAGGGATTCATCGACATTTTGGTATTGGCTGTCTCAACGCCGCTGCCATCGCTGGCAACGCGAATTTTGACGTAGGCATCGACGACTCGTTTAACCGCTACTAAGACTTTCATTGCGTTGTCCTTATTGACGCCGTTCGATCAAGAGTAACTGTGGGGTGATCAGACACACTGGTCTGAATGCGACAACGCCTTGCACATCAGCGTCATAGGCCCGTTGGGCTGCGCGGTTAGGGAATAGCGGAGGTCGCAGTCTGAAAACTGGGTACCCAGGGCCTGGGGCATTATTCCGGGGGTGACAAACCACATTCATGACTTATTCGGGAGGAGTCGAGCATGAGCGGGAAACATCAATACCCAGGCGTTAATGACGCCGCGATCGAGCAGGTTAAAAGCGTCGATCAGTCCGATCGTTACGTGCCAATTAATTTACGCCAATCCGGTCGCACACCGGTTGAGATGTTGATCTCAACACGCGTGCGCAAATCACCGTATTGGCATCTGGCCCACCAGGCAGGTTGCTGGCGCGCGACGGTGTATAACCGTATGTATCACCCCCGGGGCTATGTTCGCCCTGACGATGGCGGGGCGATGGTTGAATACGACGCCCTCGTTAATCATGTGACGATGTGGAACGTGGCCGTTGAGCGCCAGATCCAAGTCAAAGGCCCAGATGCCGAAGCCTTTGTGAACTACGTTATTACCCGCGATGCCACCAAAATCGCGCCAATGCACGGCAAATACGTAATTTTGTGTAATGAGGATGGCGGCATTCTCAACGATCCGGTTTTATTGCGGATCAGCCAAGATGAATTTTGGTTCTCGCTATCCGATAGCGATCTTGAGCTGTGGTTGCGTGGGCTGAACGTTAATAAAGGCTTTAATGTTTCTATTGCCGAAATTGATGTCTCGCCAGTGCAAATCCAAGGCCCCAAGTCTGAAGACTTAATGGCTGACTTATTGGGCGAGGGCGTACGCGAGATTCCGTACTACGGGTTAATGGCCGGGCAGGTCGGTGGCCGCGATGTCATTGTCTCGCAGACCGGATTCACCGGTGAAAAGGGTTACGAGATTTATCTGCGTGACGCCACTTTGTACGCTGAGGATATGTGGAATGCGGTGCTCGCTGCGGGCAAAAAACATAACCTCATGGTGATCGCGCCAGCGCATCATCGCCGCATTGCCGCTGGCATTTTGTCTTGGGGTCAAGACATCGACATGGAAACGCTGCCGTTTCAATGCAACCTGTCGTATCAAGTGCCGCGCAATAAAGCAGCCGATTACGTCGGTAAAAAAGCGCTTGAGGCCGCGCGGGACAAAATTGAGGCGGGCAAGCCGCCCTACAAGCTCAAAATGGTGGGCTTGGCCTTTGGTGGGCTGCCGATTACCGACTACGCGCCAGACTTTTGGCTCGTGGCCGATCGCAATGCCAGTAACGCCAGCGGCTACATTAGCTCGCCTTGGTACTCGCCTGAGCTAGAGACCAATATTGCGCTGGCGTGGGTGCCGGTCGATCGCACAGAAGTGGGCACCGAGCTTGAGGTATGGCTGCCTGATGAATATGTCCAAGGCCTGCCAAGCAACAAGGTCGAGGCTGAAGTGGTTAGCGTGCCGTTCCGGCCATCGGTTAACCCTAACGCCCGTGAGATCGCGAGTACTCGCGGTTTGGACTACGCCGAATAGCTTGAACGAGGCGGGAGATCAATCCGCTGGATTGGTCTCCCCCGCACCACGATGGCGCGAGGCATCGCTTGTTGGCACGAGTCGTTGATCTCGAATAGCACTTAAATCCCGCCACAACGTGGCATCAATCTCAACGCCTTGATCCCACGCCCGGCGCGAGCGAGCTTCAAACTCCTCAGCGGTTACCATTTCGAGTAATTCCATATCCACGTGCTCAGCCGATGCCGCAGGCAGCATGGCAAAATCACGGGTTGCCATGAGAGTTAAGGTATCGGTGTCGGCTTCTTGTTCACCACCGCCATCAGCGCGAAAGCGTCGAAACACGGGTAACTTGGCGTCAGCCAGAGCGACGGCGACATTTTGTATGGCGCGTCGTGGCTCACCGGTGCACCAAAAGGCGGCAATATGATGACCGCGCCGGGCGCAGCGGGCTAGATAGCCAAGGATAAAGCTACGGTCACTACAGCCATGCAGTCGCACGATTCCCAAGCCGGTGGCGAGCGCTCGAGTGCAGGCTAAATCTGCCGCTAAGCTGCCGCCATGTAAAATCGATCCTTCATCCATTTGCATAATCACACAGCCACCATCGGTGTGGGTGACGCTCAGGGCCGGCCAGCGGTTGTCGGCAAGCCGCGGAAGAATTTCACCTAATAATCGCGCGCCGCCCAGACCATGTTGCTCGAGCCAAACCACCATCTCAGCGGCATCCTCGTATTCGCCCGGGGGAAAGCCAAGGCTATCGAGTGCCCGGCGGCAGGTGCTAGTGAACTCATTTAGCGAGACGTGCATGGCGCTAGCTCCTCAACGGTTGGCTTGAGCGGCATCCACCAGTCATCGGCGAAGTGCGTGCCAATGTCTTCAATGCACGGTGCGCCTTGAAACATGGTGATACGGACCCAGCGATCAGAGCGGGGGTCAAATTTGGTTGCGCCAAAAAAGGCTAACTTACAGCGCAATAAGTGAATGGGCAGCGTCCCGCGTGCCAGGACATTGGCCCGAATATCGCCATAGGCATGTTCGGACAGCGTTTGCACCCGTCGAGCAATGGCCTTAAAGCGTGGATAGGCAAGCAAAAACTCCACCAACGGCGTAGCTTGGCCTTGTTGTGCTTCCCACTCGCGTAGCGCCTGGTAGAGCGAGTCGGCTTGCCGGGCAATATCTAAGCCCATTTCGTTTTCTTCGCCCGGATCAACACCGCGCTCGCCCAGTCGCGGCTCTTCTTTTTCAGCGGAGCGATACCAAAACAAATGGGTTTGTTCGGGGTCGCTAAAGTCATAGGCAATGGCCCAGTCATAATCGCGACGAAGGCGAGCGAGCAGGTCATCGGTGCCCATTTCGGGCGTGAGATCTTGGGATTCGGCAGCCGCCATGGTTTGTTCAAGCTCATCGACACGCTCGGGATAGAGCTCCATGAGCAGTGAGTTTAATAACTCATTGGTTTCTAGCGAGGCATGCGCGCGCGACCAGTTCAGCAAAGCCTGCCAGAGCATGACTTCAGAGGTGTCCGTGCTGGCTAACCAATCACGGGCATCCGCGAGTTCTTGGCCCAAGCGTTGGTTGGCCTTGGACTGACGTGGGTCATCGGTATGTGTCTGCGCGGTGTGAGCAATGCTGTGATCGATTAAATCGATCATTTGCTGACGCGTTTGCTCATTGGGTATCTCACCCAAGCAGCGCGATAGCGCCGATTCACGCATGAGTAACCACTGATTAATGAGCTGCGGGTGGTTGATTAAAAACGGCGCCATTCCCAGGCCGGTGCTATTACCAATCCCTAAGTAGCGCTGCAGTTTTGGGTGCAAACCCACGGCGGTATCTGGCGCCCGCCGGCGAGCGATGTGTTCAACTTGGCGAATACTAAAATCGCGCAACAAATACACCGAGAACATTTGTGCTGAAAATGGTAGCCCAAAGTCATCGGAGTCTCGCAGGCGCGGGTAGTCAGCAATGCCAAACTTGCCGTTGCCATAGACTGCTGTGGTTCGATACAAATACCCCACCTTGGCGAGCGCATCAGGGTCAGGTTGCTCGCCGCTGGCGAGTGCATCGACCATGGCGTCAAAGTTGCGCAACGAGCGGTTAGCGCGGGAGAGCACGAGCACGCGCGGATCGCAACGGCCTGCCTCTTGGCGTGGCACGTTTTCGCGCAAAACCGCTAAATAAGCCTCATCGACATCACCTAGGCAAAGGGCAAACGCAAGGTCCCACGCTTGGGCAATGACCCGATCTGAGCGATCTTTAGCATCTAAGTGCTGGGCAAAGATAACCAAGTTATAGATACGCGTGGGGCTGGCAATACGGTAAATGCAGGTCCCGTAGCCGTTATCGTCCAAGTCAAAGCGTTGGCGCTGGATGCCCCAGCGCTCGGCCATGACCTTGCGCATAATGGTGCGGATAAAGCTAATGCGGCACTGATGCAGACTGCCTAGTCGCTCTAAGTCCATGACTTCGCTGGCCGGCCGCAGTGGCACCCGACCGGTATCGGGGCGCGGATTATCGGCTTGTGTGCTAACAGTCCGGCGTACGGATGTTGCCATGGGTTCTCTCCTTAGTCTGATTTCGGCTTTAAGGCATCCTCGAGATAACCACGCCAGTTGCCTCCCATGAGCGCGTCCACTTCGGTGCGAGAAAATCCACGGGCTTCAAGCCCCGTTTCGATGTTGCCAAATTCACTGACGCCGCCTAACCAGCTCAACGGCTCGGGCCAATGGGGTTGTTCGGCTGAGCCTTCCCCGTAGTCCAGGGTTTTGGCCCAGTTGCCGTTACGCATCCAAGTGAGAACTTCAACAGGCTGGTCTTGGCACAAATCGGTGCCGATGGCTAAGTGCTCAACGCCCATCACATCAACGGCGCGGGCCACCATGTCGGTAAACTCTGGCAACGTTGTTTTCGAACCATTGGGTAGATGAAACGGGTAGCAGCTAAAGCCCATGAGCCCACCGCTTTCGGCCAGCGCGCGCATGACACGCTCTGATTTGTTGCGCTCGGTCGCGCTTGCGCTCTGCGGGTTGGCGTGCGAAATCACCGTGGGGCGAGTGGAACAGGCGATCGCATCGAGGGTTGAGCGCTCAGCAGTATGTGAGGTATCAACAATCATGCCAACGCGATTCATTTCACGAATAACGCTGCGTCCAAATCGCGATAGTCCGGCATCTTCGCTTTCTAAGTAGCCGCTGCACAGCAGTGACTGATTGTTGTAAGACAGCTGCATGATGTGGACATCGAGTTGTTTAAACACTGAGACCAAGTCGATGCTGTCTTCAATCGGTGAGCAGTTTTGCAACCCCAGGATAATGCCCGTGCGCTGGCTTTGTCGGGCGCGATCGATATCGGCTGCGCTGTGCACCGGCATGATCAAATCGGCATGGGCCTCAAAATGTCGATGCCATTGGCCAATATTGGCCATCAATTCCCGAGCACTCTCCCAATACGCCGCGGTCACATGCACCGCATCAAGCCTAGCCGCACGCATTTGCTCAAATATCTCGCGGCTCCAACGGCAGTATTGCAGCCCATCAATGCGCAGGCGCTCACTCATCGACTAGCCCTCACCCGTGCGGATATAGCTGGTTTTAACTCGAGTGTAGAACTCGCGCGCATATTGACCTTGCTCACGTGGGCCATAGCTTGATTCGCCGCGGCCACCGAAGGGAACGTGATAGTCGGTGCCAGCGGTGGGTAGGTTGACCATGGTGCAACCAAAGCGTGCTTGCCGGCGGAATGTGTTGGCCGCGCTGAGTGATTCGGTAATCACCCCAGCGGTTAAGCCAAAGCGCGTGTCATTCGCCACGCTAAGCGCTTCATGCGCATCTTTAACGCGTATGACGCAGGCAATGGGGCCGAACATTTCTTCTTGGTTAATGCGCATCGCATTGTGGGTATCGGTGAATAGGGTGGGTGCTAAAAAGTAACCTTGGGTGTTGGCTTTGACTGGTTCGCCGCCAAACGCCAGGGTTGCGCCCGCTTGCTTGGCGGTCTCAATCCAGTCGAGGTTTTGTTGAAACTGACCCCCATCAACAATTGGCCCGATTTGCGTATTCGGATCAAGTGCGTGGCCGACCGGCGCATTGGCCAGTCGCGCGCATAGGGCGTCAACGAATCGGTCATGCATCGCATCGGTGACAATCAGGCGTGATGAGGCGGTGCACTTTTGGCCGCTGCCGGAGTAACCCCCCACAAACGCGCACTGCACGGCCGTATCGATGTCGGCGTCATCTAAAATGACCAATGGATTCTTTGAACCCATTTCCATTTGCACGCGGGTGAGTTGACCCATGGCGCGCAAGCCCACTTCGCGGCCTACTTCAACCGAGCCGGTAAAGCTGATCGCATCGACATCGGCAGCGCCCGATAGCGCATCGCCGACCGCACGGCCGGGACCCATCACTAAGTTAAAGGTGCCGGCGGGCATGGCTTGGCGTGACATGATTTCAGCAAAATGCCAAGCGCTTGCAGGCACTAAGTTGGCGGGTTTCCATACCACTGAATTGCCAAAGGCAAGCGCTGGGGCAATTTTCCAAACCGCGGTGGCAAGTGGAAAGTTCCATGGTGATATCACGCCCACCACACCCACCGGCTCACGTTGGGCAAGCACCTCAATGCCGGGTCGCACTGAGTCGGTGATGTCACCGATTTGCCGGTGGACTTCGGCTGCGTAGTAATGAAAAAACTGACCGGCTCGGTAGATCTCGCCCTTGCCTTCGGCCAGTGGTTTGCCTTCCTCGCTTGAGAGGATACGACCGAGTTCTTCGGCGCGGGCGATCAGCTCGGTGCCAATATTGAGTAAGGTGGTATAGCGCGCCTCAAGTCCGATCGCCGCCCACTGCGGCTGCGCCTGTCGTGCCGCGGCGATAGCGGTATGCGTTTGTTCGGCATTGGCCTGACTAAATTGGCCTAAATGCTGGCTCAAATCTGAGGGGTTTTGGTTGTCAATAACCCCGGGTCCTTCAAGCCATTCCCCGGCAATAAAATTCTTATGCAGTGCTTGCTCAGTCATGAGCCCTCCTGTGCGCTTCATTACCCCATGCTCGGTATACGCCAGGAAAAAGTAAAGTTAATTAAAAAAATGTTTTAATAAGTAAATCCTATTATAAAAGGGCGGGGTGATGGCGTTAAAAATCCAACCGTTGCGATATTTTTTGCTGGTAGCGCAAACGCATAGTTATCAGGCAGCTGCCACGCTTTGCGCGCGCAGTCAGCCCGCCGTATCGCTGGCGATACGCGAGTTAGAAAACCAACTCGGCCAAGCCTTATTTGAACCTGGCCGACATGCCCAGCTCACACCGTTTGGCCGTGAGCACTATGCGCAAGTTAAAGCGCTTGTTGATCATCACGAGCGCGTCGAACAATCGTTGGTCAACAGCGCGCAGCGCCGAATTGGGCAGGTCGCGCTGGCGTCGATTCCGTCCTATGCCGGTCAGCGGTTGCCGGCGGTGCTCGTGCACTTTGCCCACGAATACCCCCAAATTGAGGTATCGGTGCAGGATGACACGGCTGAGCAGGTGCAGCGTTGGGTCGTTGAGCGCCGGGTGGACTTCGGTATTGGTACGCAGTTTGCGCTCGACCCTGAGCTGGGTTTTGAGCACCTGGCCGAAGATCAAATGGGTGTGGTGTGTCGACCCGATCACCCGCTTGCCGCCAGCACGCAACCCTGCGCTTGGAATGAGCTGGCCGCTTATACGCTAATTACCAACGGGACATTTCGTGAAGTCAACGACCCCGAGGCGCAGGCCATATTAGATGGTGCTCGGTTTCATGTGCCCAACATCGTCTCACTTCTGGCGATGGTGCGCGGTGGGCTGGGTATTACCCTCCTGCCAGCCCTGTCGCTATTTGGCCGGCAGCCGGATCTGATTTTTCGGCCATTAGCCGGGCCGAGCGCGAGTCGTGATATTGGCTTAATTAGCCCGCTGCATGAGACACCGCGTCCGGCTGCGGCGGCGTTAATGGCGTTGATAAAGGCGCAAGCGCAACAGCACAAATCTTAAACTGCGGAATTTTGCCAAACGGGTCGAGTTCAGGCGTGGTTAACAAGTTAGCGGCGGCCTCGCGAAAATGCATGGGTAAAAATAATGTCCCCAGCGCGACATCGCGCGTGATGTGCGCTTGCACCTCAACGGCGCCACGACGTGAGCGCAGCGTCGTCCAGCTGCCGTCAGTAATTCCCAAGCGCTTGGCATCGCTGGGGTGGACCTCGACACGCGCCTCAGGGGCCAGTGCGTCTAGCGCCCTTGAGCGTCGGGTCATCACCCCCGTGTGCCAATGCTCAAGCTGTCGCCCGGTGTTGAGCACTAAGGGGTAGTCATCGTCGGGCAAATCCGGTGCCTGTCCAAGCTCAGCCGGTACAAAGCGGCCACGACCGATCGGGAATTGGTCGCCAAAGAGCACACGCTCGCCTTCGGAGTTGGCATCAGGGCAGGGGTACCAGCGTCCATGCTCGCCGAGTCGGTCGTAGGTTAAGTTGGCGTAGAGCGGAGCGGCCTGAACAAACTCATCGAACACCGCGGATTCGTCGGCGTAATCCCAGTCATGGCCTAGGCGCTGCGCCAGATCACGCAAAATATGCCAGTCTTGGCGCGCTTGCCCAGGGGGCTGGCGCACCGGGCGGCCAATTTGCACGCGACGATCAGTGTTGGTGAAGGTGCCGCGTTTTTCCATAAACGCCGAGGCCGGCAAAATGACGTCGGCAAACTCCGCTGTTTCGGTAATAAACAAATCTTGCACCACCAAGCAATCAAGGCTGGATAGCGCTTTGCGTACTTGATTCATATCCGGATCAGACAGAAAAGGGTTTTCGCCCATGCAGTAGAGCCCGCGGATTTCGCCTTCCAGCGCAGCATGGGTGATCTCAGCAGTGGTCAGCCCAGGTTGCTCGGGCAGGCTGACATTCCATAATTGCTCAAAGCGCTCGCGCACACTGGCATCGCTGACTGCTTGGTAGCCTGGGTAGTACATCGGCACTAGGCCGGCGTCAGAGGCGCCCTGGACGTTGTTTTGTCCGCGCAGCGGATGCAATCCGGTGCCAGGTCGGCCAATATTGCCGGTTAGTAGCGCGAGTGCGATTAAGCAGCGCGCATTATCGGTGCCAAAGACGTGTTGGCTGATGCCCATACCCCAAAAGAACATCGCCGATTGGGCTTGGCCCAGGCGTCGGGCAAACGCGGTAATTTGTGCGGCTGGCACACCGGTCATGGCCTCGGCGGCCTCTGGTGTATAGGGCTTGACTGCTTTGGCCAGCGCTTCAAACCCTTCGGTACGCTGATTAATGAAGGCCTGATCGTGCAGATCCTCGGCGATGATGACATGCATGACCGCGTTATAAAAAGCCACATCGGATCCCGGCGTGATTTGGCAGTATTGCTCGCAATAGCTGGCCATACCGGGCCGACGTACATTGACCGCTAATAAGCCGGTGCCCTTGGCAGCGGCCTGTTTCATAAAGCTTGCAGCCACGGGATGGTTGGCCGTGGGGTTGCAACCGGCGATCACGGCCACTTCCGCGTTTTCGACATCACGCACCACGTTCGTCACCGCGCCGGACCCGATCCCTTCGATGAGCGCATACACCGACGAGGCATGGCATAGCCGGGTGCAGTGGTCGACGTTATTGGTGCCTAGCACAGTGCGAATAAATTTTTGAAACAAATAGGCTTCTTCATTAGAGCCTTTCGCCGACCCAAAGCCGGCCAATGCATGCGCGCCGTGGGTATCGCGCACCTTAGCCAGCCCGCTGGCAGCCCGCTCGAGGGCCTCCTCCCAGGTGGCTTCGCGAAAATGTGGAAGCACCTCAGCGTAATCAACAATGCCACCGGGTTTGCGTGGACCGCTGCTATTAGCGCGGCTAAAAGTGGATAGCGGCCCGCGCGGATAGGCGTCGTCGCGGCGAATGAGCGGTCGAGTCAGGCGTTGCGGATGGGCGGCATAATCAAACCCATACCGGCCTTTAACGCATAGCCGCCCGGCATTGGATGCGCCATCGCGGCCTTTGGCGTAATGAATAACGCCCTCGCTGTCGCTGCCGTAATTCAGCGCACAGCCGACGCCGCAGTAAGGGCAAAGGGTGGCTGTTTCAGTGAGATCGCTGAAAGTCGCGTTTGCTGAGTCGGCGAACTGTTTCATGGTCGCGTCTCCTTAGCCGGCGTCCGTAGTCGCCAGTGATTGGTGGGTCAGCGCGCCGGTTGGGCAAACCGCAACGCATTCGCCGCAGGACACACAACTGCTCTCACCCATGGGAACATCTAAATCAAACGCGATACGCGCGCTGTATCCCTTGCCGGTCCGGGTGATGACATCGTTGTGCTGTATATCGTCACAGGCACGCACACAGCGATCACACATAATGCAGGCTTGATGATCAACGGCGATGACCGGTGAGCTGGCATCTTGGCCGCGTGGCTGGCGCTCGCTTTGATCAGGCCAGGGAATATCGGTGACTTTAACTTCGCGGGCCAAGGCATAGAGCTTGTCATCGCCGGTGGTTTGCTCGCGTTGCGAGACCGCGGGTTGATCGGCCAGCAATAATTCGGTGAGCACCCGGCGATGGGCCAAAATCTCTTGGGTGTCGGTGCGAACTTCCATATCCGGGCTGACCGCGCGAACGCAAGCCGCGGGCAAGGTGCGCTCGCCCACATCAACTGCGCACACTCGACACACGCCCACAGGGTCAAGGCGTGGGTCATGGCACAACACGGGAATGTCGATGCCAAGCGTTTGCGCCGCATCCCAAATGGTCGTGCCTTCCGGCACGGTGACACGGCGGCCGTCGATGGTTAGCGTGACATCACTCATGCGTTGTCCTTTTGCAGGGCCTTTAACGAGGGGTCATCGGGAAAGGTTTTAAGCGCATCAACAATCGGTAGTAAGGCGACTTGGCCAAGCCCGCAAATGGATGTGCGCATGAGCGTATCGTGCAGCTCGCTTAAGGGCTGGCTAATGTCGCGCCCGCCTTTATTAACCGCGTCATAGGCCATGGCAACGCCCTTAGTGGAGCCGCTGCGGCAGGGTACGCACTTGCCACAGGATTCATTGCGAAAAAACCGTGCTTGGGTAATGACAACATCAGCCAAATTACGGCCTGTTCCCACAACAAAAAGCGCGCCGGTGCCAAGACCGCTACCTGCCTCGCGCAGCGTTTCAAACGCCATCGGGGTATCCGCAGCGCTGGCGGGTAGAAACGGCGTTGAGGCCCCGCCGGGTGAAAAGGCCAGCAAATCGCGATCGGCACGCATGCCGCCGCAGGCCGCGATGGCTTGGGTCACCGGGCTGCCCCACGGCAGACACACGACTTGGGGATGCTCGACATCACCGGAGACACTAAAATACTTCAGCCCTGCATAGTCGCCTACGCCCTGATCGCGCCACCACTGCGCGCCGCGCGCTAAGATGGTGGTCACCGCAGCTAACGTTTCCACGTTGTTAATTAGGGTTGGCCCACCATGCAGCCCCGCGGTCACGGGAAAGGGCGGCTTGTGCCGTGGCTCACCACGGCGGTCTTCAAGCGCTTCGAGTAATGCGGTTTCCTCGCCTAAAATATAGCCACCGGGTGAGATAAATAACTCAATATCAAAGGCAAGCCCCGGGCCACGGGCATTGTCGCCCAGTACACCTTGGGCACGCGCTTGCTCCAGCGCAGTCTCAATATGCTGGCGAGCGGTTTCGTATTCGTGGCGAAGGTAAATAATACCCGTATCGGCATTAATCACCGCCGCGCCCATGAGCATGCCTTCGATGATGAGATGTGGTGCTTGTTCGAGTAAAAGCCGGTCTTTAAATGTCCCGGGCTCACTTTCATCGGCGTTGCAAATGACGCTGCGAGGCCCGCCCTCAGCGGCTCGAGTAAACGACCACTTGCGCGCGGTCGGAAAGGCCGCGCCACCGAGTCCTTGCAGTCCGGACGCCTCAAGCGCTTCGATCACTTGTTCGGCTGGGCGCGCTAGCCACTCACGGCTCGTGGTGTAGTGCTGGGTTTGCGTTGGGTAGGGGTCGGTTGGCAGCGGCGCAGCCAGCGGTTGTGCAGGACGCTCGAGCGCATTGGGCCGGTCGAGTAGCACGTCAATGTCGCTTGCCTGTGGCAGCGTCCCATAGTGCTTGTCATCAATGGCAACCGCCGGAGCGCAATCGCATTGCCCGAGGCAAGAGACATACTCAACATCAATACGGCTATCATCGTCGAGGGCTTCGGCTAGGGCTTTGGCCTTGGCTTGGCCATGTAGGCGGCAGGGCCCATCGCGACAAATTTGGATTCGATGGGCGGCGCCGGCAGTCTCACGAAACACCGGGTAGAAGCTGCGCAGTCCTTGGAGTTGATACAGGGGAATGCCGCGGCGCTCGGCGACGGCTTTAAGCGCTTCGTCGGTGAGCGCGCCGGTGCTCGCTTGGATGGATTCGAGCTCACTGAGCAGCCGCATTTAATCTCTCCCCAGCTCAATTTATTTTGCGGTGTATTTTGTATCATGCCCACAATCGTCATGTCTGCCTATGTGCGACAGTGCTTTGCCAACATCGACAAACAAGGACAGGGGGAGGGCGATGACGCGTCTTAGCGAACACGCGCTGCAAGTCTTAATTGGCACGCGCAAGGGCTTGTTTATTGCCCGCAGCGACCAGCAGCGCCAGCGCTGGTCCGTCGATGGGCCGTATATACCAGGCTATGAAATTCAAGCGGCTTTTTTTGATCCGCGCGATCCAGCCAAAGGGTATGCAGCGGCGCATCATCCGGTGTGGGGGGTTCATATTTATGGTACGAACAATGCCGGGCGAGACTGGCTGCCGTTAGTCGAGGTGCCTCGCCATAGCACCGATGATGATCCAAGTAGTCTTAAAATGATTTGGTCACTCGCCCCGGGGATGCCCCATGAAGCTGATCAGATTCTTGCCGGCATCGAGCCGCCCGGCGTTTTTGTTGGCGTCGATCAGGGTGCTCAATGGCAGGGGGTGTCCGGGTTTAATCGGCATGCTGATCGCGCTCATTGGCATCCGGCTAAAGGCGGATTGGCGGTGCATTCGGTGCAGGTGGATCCGCATCAACCTAACCGGTGGTTTGCGGCGATGTCAGCC
>Ga0102927_1000082_pt1 | contig 19275 bp, 15 predicted proteins | sample SalPon1_A_H2O_MG_FD_78208 | JGI IMG/M metagenome (GOLD analysis project Ga0102927, IMG submission 78208) | Salt pond water microbial communities from South San Francisco under conditions of wetland restoration - Salt Pond MetaG R1_A_H2O_MG | ecosystem: Environmental > Aquatic > Non-marine Saline... | reverse complement strand
TGCAAGAATTATGGCTTCAGGATGAACTGATCATTTGTGAACCTAAAGGAATGAGCTATCAGCAGAGCTTTGCCGCTGCGATATTGTTTCCGTTTGCGAATAGGATCGCTAATGGTAAATATTCCTTTAAAGGCCAGGATTATCAATTACCAACTAATGAAAACGGTCGCCATAATGCCATCCATGGTTTAATATATGATAAAACTTTTGAAATAGTTGAACATCAGGAGAAAAAAGAGTTTGTTTCGTTCAGCATAGTTTATGAAGAACAACATCCGCCGGCCGGTTTTCCTTTTCCATTTAAAATTATATTGACTTACTGTTTATTTGCGGATAAGCTAGAACTTAAAATCGAAATAAAAAATACAGGTCACAAAGACTTGCCTTTCACTTTAGGCTGGCATCCTTATTTTTATTCGAGTGATTTAAGTTCTGCTAAATTGACCTTTCATCCACAACATCAGGTTTTATTTGATACAAACATGATTACGAAAGGAAAAGTATCGGCTGAAATAGAAAAGCCATTTATGATCGCTGATAAAAATTTAGATGATTGTTTTACGCTTCAGAAACAACAAGTTGAATTTGAGTCGGACAACCGTATAATCGGCATAAGTTCAACACCCTTTCACCCTTATTTACAAGTATATACACCACCAACACGAGATGCTATTGCCATTGAACCGATGACGGGTATATCCGATACGTTTAATAATGATATAGGACTGCAAGTTCTGCCGGTTGATAAAAGTTATGAACAAAGCTGGAAGATTACTAAACTCCTGCGATAATGATTTTTTCTTGAAAGCAATTAGGCAAACTTAATTTTGCTTAGGATAGTCCATGGCAATTGCTTACAGCTTAAACCAAAATAACATAGTATTTTGATACACAAACTCTAAACCGAATGCTGTCAAAATGTTAAATAAAACAAAAAACCATGGAAACTATTTCCGTTTTTAAAGTTTCCTGTTAATTTTGCAGACTCAATGAAACAAGATATTATTCATAAGGCTTCCGAGTTGTTTTTGATCTATGGATTCAAAAGTTTGACTATGAGTGATATGGCGAAGGAAATGGGCGTTTCTAAAAAAACCATTTATGAATACTTTGATTCTAAAGATGATTTAATTGCAGCTACTACAGATTTTGTTCATCAAAAAATTAATGATGGGATTGATAACATCGTTAATCAAGAACTGAATCCTATAGAAGAAATGTTTACCATTAAAAGTTTTGTGATGGATGTATTGATGGGCAATCGCGGAGCACCAGAGCATCAACTGCAAAAATACTATCCGCAAATCTATGATACCATGCGGTCACGGCAGTTTAATAAAATTCAAAACTGCGTGCTTAATAATATTCACCGAGGAATTGAAAAAGGTATATACCGGGAAGATTTGAATATTACATTTATAGCCAGAATCTATTATATAGGAATAACCGGCATATCAAATCAAGACATATTCCCGGCTGATGAATTTTCATCTCGCCATCTTTATGAAAATTTTCTGTACTATCATTTTCATGGAATTACCACTAAAAAAGGCAGAAAAAAGTTAGAAAAAATACGTAAAAAGTTTATTTCAGAATGAATATAAAATTAAAGATCCTAAGTCTTTTATTAGCATTAAGCTGTATGCAGAGCTATGCTCAAGAACAACCTACATATAACTTTAGTTTAGAAGAAGCGGTAGAATTTGCGGTAGACAGCAGTTATGCTACTATAAATGCTAAAAGAGATGTAGCTAAAGCACTGAAACAAAAGTGGGAAACCACAGCACGTGGTCTTCCGCAAATTAACGCAGCTGTTGGTTATGAAAATCGATTGAAACAACGCTTAACACCACTTCCGGCAGCTGTTTTGGGGCAGGAAGGCGATGGTTTTGTTAATGTTAGATTTGGAACTAAACAAAATATGAATGTTTCAGCTACCTTGAGTCAGTTGATATTTGACGGCAGCTATATCGTGGCATTACAGGCAGCCAAAACCTTTTTAGCTTATTCTGATAATTTAGAACAGAAAACCAAATTAGATGTTCGGCAAGAGACTGTTAATGCTTATGGCAATGTTCTGGTCGCTAAGAACTATATAGATATCATTAAAAAAAATCAAGAAGTAGCGCAATTAAACCTAAAAGAAACGCGAGCCATTTATAAAAACGGTTTTGCTGAAGAAGAAGATGTAGAGCAGCTTGAAATCACCTATCAGCAATTAAGCAATCAATTACGTAATGCCAAACGCAATTATAAATTGAGTAAAGAAGCGCTTAAGATGGTCTTAGGTATTCCGGTCAATGAACCTATTGTTTTAACTGATGAATTAGAAGATTTGGCGCAAAAAGGAATGATGGCAAAAGCCTTATTAGAGGATTCTTTTGAACCTAAAAGCACCATAGATTATAAAATAGCCGATAATTTGGTCAAGCAAAGAGAGCTGGAACTTAAAAGAGAAAAGAGCAATGCTTTACCTACTTTATCTGGCTATATAAACTACGGAACAATTGCTAATGAAGACGAATTTGTTTTTTTTGATAAAAGCACGAAATGGTTTAACTATTCCATTATCGGGATCAGCTTGGACATTCCCATTTTTAGCTCATTTAATAGAAGAGCCAAAACACAGCGTGCAGAGATTGCTGAAGAACAAGCAATTACTCAACGAAAGCAAGCCTTAGAACAAATCAAGTTAGCTTATAATCAAGCCGAAAATGACTTTGAAAGGGCAATAGATAACTATCAAACATCTGTTAAAAATCTTGATTTAGCTAAGAGAATAGCTGATAAAAACCGCACCAAGTATAAAGAAGGTATCGCTACCAGTTTTGAGCTAAGGCAAGCGCAAACCCAACTTTATTCTGCTCAAAATGAATATTTAAACGCTATGCAAAGCGTGATCAATCAAAAAGCAAAACTCGAAAAAGTCATCAATAAACCATTATCAACGCAATAAAGTATTATGAGAAATTTAATCATCTTTTTAATTTTCAGTTACCTGTTTTCAGCTTGTTCTTCAAAGCCTGAGCAGTCTACAGAACAACTTCTTGAAAATGGAAATAAAGAACAACTTCAATCAAAAAAAGAATCCTTACAAAAAACAAAAGATTCTATTGAAGAAGAATTACAAAAGATAACATCTAAATTAGAATCCCTGAATCCGAATAGAAACTTCACGCTGGTAAAGGTTAAAGAAGCAAAAGCCGATACGTTTAAAACATATTTTAATGTTCAGGGAAATGTAACTACAGACCAAAACGTCATTCTTACCCCGGAAATCTCAGGCGTTATTCAAAAAATATATGTTAAAGAAGGTGATAAAGTTAAAAAAGGTAACCTCATTGCTAAGATTGATGCAGGCGGTTTACAGGAAAGACTTGAAGAACTAAAAAACAAATTGAGTTTAGCTAAAACCACATATGAACGAAGGAAACGGTTATGGGAAAAAAACATAGGTTCTGAAATAGAATATCTACAAGCAGAAACCAATTACAATTCACTGAAGCAAAACATCTCACAGGTAAAAAAAGAACTAAGCAAAACCCGGATCACAGCACCATTTGATGGAGAAATTGATGACGTGCTCACTGAAGAAGGTGAAATGGCCATGCCCGGATCTAAGTCTATTGTAAGAATAACAAGCCTTGATAATTTATACATTGAAGCCGATATTCCGGAGAGATATCTAGGAAGCATCCAGAAAGGAACACCAGTTAAAGTAACCAGCAAAACCGGAGCGCTAAGCTTTGACTCGAGTATTTCCAGAGTTGCTCAAACCATAAAAGAAGCTAACAGAAGTTTTAGAATACGGGTTAAAATTCCTAAGGATATCAATCAAAAACTAATACCCAATATGGTATTGAAACTAACGATTAACAACTATAAAAATAATCAGGCTTTTGTTATCTCAGAAAGTATTCTTCAAGAAAACACGCAGGGACAAGCTTATATATACAAAGTGAAGAAGAATAAAGATGATCAGTCCATTACGGATTATACACTGGTGGAAACCGGACCGAGTTATAACGGCAGAATAGAAATTAAAAAAGGCATACAATCCGGAGACCAAATTATTGTTGAAGGTGCCAAAGGTCTTAGAAAAGAACAAAGAGTAAAAGTTATAAGATAAGTTTATGAGTAAAAAAACCTATCGCGAATTCTTTTTATCATCCTGGGCGATTGATAATAAGTTAACCATATCCGTTGGTATAGCCATTATTTTGGTTTTAGGAATCACGGCTTATTATTCTATGCCGCGTGAATCTTTCCCGGAAATCGTTCAGAAAGAAATTTATGTCAGCTCTGTTGATCCCGGAAGTTCCGTAAAAGAAATCGAAAAGTTTATTACCGAGCCACTGGAAGAAGAGTTCAAGAATGTAAAATCTGTTAAGGAAATTTCCTCTACTTCACTTCAGGATTATTCTATGGTGGTGGTAGAATTTGAAGAAAGCATCAATGTAGAATTTGCCAAGCAGTTGATCAAAGATAAAGTAGATCAGGTAAAAGCGGAAACCACCTGGCCAACCTTAGACAACGGAGCTAAAGTAGAACCCAATGTTTTTGATTTAAACATTTCTGAAGAGCAACCTATTCTCAATATCAACTTTAAAGGGAATTATACGTCTCAAAAATTAAAAGATTACGCTGAATATCTACAAGACAGAATAGAACTCTTACCGCAAATCAAAGAAGCCACCATTCGTGGAGTAGATGATAAAGAAGTGGAAGTAGCAGTTGATGTCTTTAAAATGACCGCTGCACAAGTCAGCTTTCAGAATATCATTTCTGCTATAAGTAGCGAAAATACCACAATTTCCGGTGGTGAACTGGTGAGAAATGGTGTAAATAAAAACATCAGGATAAAAGGAGAGATAGATCAACCGGAAGAATTACTCAATATCGTTGTTAAAGATGATGGAAACAACTCCGTTTACTTAGCAGATATCGCTGAGGTTAATTTTCGAGAAAAAGACGCAACTACTTTTACCAGAGAATTTGGCAAACCTACTGTTACAATCAATGTAAAAAAACGCTCCGGAAAAAACATGGTCCAGGCTGTTGAGGAGATTGAAAAGATCACCCAAACCGCTCAGGCAGACTACTATCCATCCGATCTTGAGATATCATTGACAAACGATCAATCTAAAAGAACCATCAATCAGGTAGATGATCTGGTCAACAACATCATTTTTGGAGTGATCCTAGTCGTTACGGTGTTAATGTTCTTCCTGGGATTTAGAAATGCCCTTTTTGTAGGTATTGCTATTCCATTATCCATGCTTCTATCGCTGGCTATCTTAAATGGATTAGGATACACCTTGAATACCATGATCTTGTTCGGGTTGGTTATGGGATTAGGCATGCTGGTAGATAATGGAATCGTTGTCGTAGAAAATGTATATCGATTGATGGCAGAAGGCGTTCCGCGGATCAAAGCGGCTAAACAAGGCGTTGGAGAAATCGCTTTGCCTATTATAGCTTCAACTGCTACAACTTTAGCAGCCTTCTTTCCTTTAGGACTTTGGCCGGGAACAATAGGAAAATTCATGATTTACTTTCCTATAACGCTTTCCATTGTATTAGGCTCTTCCCTTTTGGTTGCACTTTTTATCAATTCCATGCTTACTTCTCAACTGATGAAGGTCAAAGAAAAGCCCCTTAATAAACAGGTTATGATCAGATGGAGTATTATATTAATCGTGCTAGGATCAGTTCTCCTTGTGGCCGGATTTACATTAGATTCAGCGGGTTTTCGGGGGCTCGGAAACATAAGTATTCTGGCGGCTATCTTATTGTGGTTTTATAAATATGTTTTAACTGGTGGTATTAACTTTTTTCAATATACCTTATTACCAAGATTAGAGCGTATATATGAGAACAACCTTAGGTATGCTTTAGCCGGTAAACGCGCTTATTTTACATTTTTTGGAACAGTTGTCGTTTTAATATCTTCATTTGTTTTAGTGGGAATAGTAAAACCTAATGTGCTGTTTTTCCCTGAAAATCAACCCAACCAAATTATTACCTATATAGAATATCCGGAAGGAACCAGTATTCATAAGACTAATGATCTGACTAAAAAAGTAGAGCAGAAAATATTTGAAGTAGCTGAAAAATACAATGATAACGGCTATAATTTCATGGTAGAATCTGCAGTATCTCAAGTAGGAAAAGGGGCCGGAAACCCGCAAAAAAATCAGGGTGTAACTAATGAAATGCCCCATCGCGGAAAGGTCACCTTGTTAATGCGGGAATTTAAACTTCGCCGAGATGTTAAAAGCAGTAAGGTGTTGAAAGAAGTAAGAGATGCCGTGCAGGGGTTCGCCGGGGCCTCCATTACGGTAGAAAAAGATCAGGCCGGCCCACCACAGGGTTATGAGATCAATATAGAGATAGCCGGCAAAGATTATGAAAAGATGTTAGCCGAAGCGGAACGCATGAGAAGATATATCAATAGTTCCGGCGTTCCGGGCATTGAAGAGTTAAAGATTGATGTTAACAAGCAAAAACCGGAACTGGCTTTAAAAGTTGACAGAGAAAAAGCTGGTGAATTAGGCGTAACTACTGGTTTTGTAGCTAGAACCATACGCCGTTCTATTTTTGGTGAGGAAGCATCTACCTTTAAAGATGGCGATGAAGATTATGAGATTAATGTGCGGTTTAACAATGAAAATCGATATGACGAAAGTGCGGTGTTGAATCAACCGGTAACCTTTAGAAATAATAAAGGACAAATGGTGCAGGTACCGATATCAAGCTTAGTGGATAAGAAAAACTCGGCTACTTTTAGCTCGATTAAACGAGATGATCTCCGGCGCGTAATCACGGTTTACTCTAATGTTTTGCAAGGCTATAATCCTACGGCAACCGTAAAAAAGATTAAAAATGAACTGCAATCCGGATTTGAGATTGATCAATCTTTAGAGTATCAATTTACCGGTCATCAAGAAAAACAGCAAGAAAATCAAGACTTCCTTACAAAGGCTTTGTTTTTAGCTTTAGGTGGGATTTTGCTGATATTAGTAGCTCAATTTAACTCAATCTCTAAACCACTGATTATTATATCATCTGTTATCTTAAGTTTAGCCGGTGTGTTTTATGGCTTAAGTATTTTCCAGATGGATTTTGTCATCATTATGACCATGATGGGCATCATATCCCTGGCGGGAATTGTTGTGAATAATGCCATAGTTTTAGTGGATTATACTCAAATTCTCATAGACAGAAAAAAAGAAGAATTAGGAATTTCAGATGATGAAGTCCTATCCAAAGCCCATTACTACGAAGCCATTACTCAGGGTGGAAAAGCACGTTTGCGTCCGGTTTTATTAACCGCTATTACCACTATATTAGGTTTGATACCATTAGCAGTTGGCTTAAATATTGACTTCTTTGGTTTGTTTACAGATTATGCTCCTAATATTTGGATTGGTGGTGACAATGTGATCTTCTGGGGACCGCTGGCATGGACTGTTATTTTTGGGCTGATATTTGCTACTTTTTTAACATTAATCGTCGTTCCGGTTATGTTTTATCTCAATATCAGAGTTAAATTAAGATTTAGAAAAAATTGACTTTTATTTATCTGGTCCGACTAATATATGAAACTCAATATTCAAGATTCTAGATGAAACTTAAATAGTTCATGATCATATTAATAGGTGTTATCAAAACAATTTATCAGTTTTCTATCATTCACCTACTTTAGTTTAGTATGGTGTTATAAAAATAAGCATATCAAATCGCTCATCATAAGTACAAAGCATGGATTTTTATCAATAAGTTTTGTCAAGTCAAAGCTTTATAATAATTTTATAATTTAAATTAAGCTGATGATTAAGTTTGGTAATCTAATTGATGAAAGGAAAACCCCTATTTTAATCAATTTTTATGCAAATTGGGATGATCAATGTAATGATGTACACCTTGTTTTAAAAGATGTAGCAGCAGCGGTTGGAGATCATGCTAAAGTAGTAAAAATCAATATAGATAACAATAAAGAATTAGCAGAAGCTTTACGCGTAAAGACATTACCTACATTTGTCATTTATTCTTTTGGTGAAATGGTATGGCGAAAGTCCGGTCATTTAGATGCTAACGCATTAGTTGCACATTTACAAAAGCATCAACTAAACCAATAATAATAACAAACAAGTATTTCTCAGAGTTTTATTCGATTTAAATTTACTTTTTTTAATTCTGCTCTATAAAATGTTAGGGCTTTTGTAAAATAAGAAGCAACAGATTTAAAATCGGTTATATACCTTATATTTGTAATAAATTTAAATAGTCTAAATTATATGGCTAAACTCAATAAAGAAGATATTAAAAAGGCGCTTTCCACAATAACTGTAGCCGGAGAAGGTCAGGACATGGTAGAAAGCGGAGCGGTTAAAAATATAAATACGTTTGGTGATGAGGTCATAGTTGATCTGACATTAGCTACACCGGCTTTACACGTAAAAAAAAGAGCGGAAGTGGATGTTATGAAAGCGATTCATCAGCATGTTTATGAAAAAGCTAAGGTGAAAGTCAACATACAAGTTGATCAACCGAAGGAAAAAAAGCAAGTCAATGAAATAAAAGGAAAGCCTATTCCCGGCATTCAGAACATCATCGCCGTAGCTTCCGGAAAAGGTGGCGTTGGTAAATCTACCATTACTACTAATTTAGCTATCAGCCTGGCTAAAATGAATTTTAAAGTAGGATTATTAGATGCCGATATTTATGGACCTTCAATTCCTATTATGTTGGATGTTGCGGAAGAGAAACCCTTATCGGTAAAGAAAAATGGTAAATCTAAGATGAAACCGGTAGAAAGTTATGGGGTGAAAATGCTCTCTATCGGATTTTTTACCAAGCCGGATCAAGCTGTGATTTGGCGTGGTCCTATGGCTTCTAAAGCCTTGAATCAAATGATATTTGATGCAGATTGGGGCGAGTTAGATTTTTTACTGGTAGATTTACCTCCGGGAACCGGCGATATTCATTTATCGATCATGCAGTCCATGCCGATTACCGGGTCAGTGGTGGTAAGTACACCTCAAGTGGTTGCACTCGCAGATGCTAAAAAAGCAGTAGCTATGTTTAATCAAGAAAGTATCAATGTGCCTGTACTAGGCATTGTTGAAAACATGGCTTATTTTACACCAGAGGAATTACCTGAGAATAAATATTATATTTTTGGAGAACATGGAGCTCAAAACTTATCAGAAGATTTGAATGTTCCATTCCTGGGAGAAATTCCCCTAGTGCAGGGATTGCGTGAAAGTGGCGATATAGGAAGACCGGCAGCACTTCAGGAAAATTCAATTCTATCCGATCAATTTGATAGTGTTACGCGAAATACAGTAGAACAACTAGTAAAGAGAAATGAAAATCTGCCGCCAACAGAAGCGATTAAAATAACAACAATGGCCGGGTGTAGTGCCGTAAACAAAAAGTAAATGAAAAATCAAGAATTACAACAAAAAATAGAAATGGCTCTTGACGAAATTAGACCCTTTCTGAAAAATGATGGGGGCGATATATCACTTATTGATATTGAGGATGATAAGTTAGTCAAGGTTCAATTGATGGGAACTTGTGTGAGTTGTAGTGTTAATCAGATGACTTTAAAGTCAGGTGTGGAGACTACCATAAAAAAACACGCACCTCAAATAGAAAAGGTAGTCAATATAGAAGCTTAAATTTATGACGTAAGTCATAGTATATTATATAAAGTACAGCGAAATTTGTGCAAAATTGAGATATGATTAAAACGGATATTTTAATTATTGGTGCCGGCCCAACTGGCTTATTTACGGTATTTGAAGCAGGGTTATTAAAATTAAAATGCCATTTGATAGATGGTTTACCGCAACCCGGTGGACAATTAGCTGAATTGTATCCTAAAAAACCCATATATGATATTCCCGGCTATCCGGAAGTTAGTGCAGGTAGCTTAGTGGACAACCTCATGGAACAAATCAAACCTTTTCAGCCCGGATTTACACTTGGTGAAAAAGCGACCCATCTAAAAAAATTAGACAATGGTAATTTTGTGGTTACTACGGATGAAGGCACTGAACATGAAGCGCCTATCGTAGCGATTGCCGGCGGATTAGGTAGTTTTGAACCAAGAAAACCTGCTTTGGAAAATCTGGATTTTTATGAAAAACGCGGTGTGCATTATATGGTAAAAAATCCGCAAGATTTTAAAAACAAAGATGTTGTTATTGCCGGTGGTGGAGACTCTGCCTTAGATTGGTCAATTGTTTTATCTGATATTGCTAGTAGTGTAACATTAATACACCGGAGAAGTGAGTTTCGTGGTGCATTAGAATCTGTTGATCGGGTCAAAGATCTCAAAGATGTGGGTAAAATCAACCTGATTACACCGGCGGAAATCACAGCATTACACGGTAAAGAAAAATTAGAATCGCTTAGCATCAAGAAAAACGATTCTGATGAAACTTTCCAGTTATCAACGGATCATTTTATTCCATTATTTGGCCTTTCTCCTAAATTAGGACCCATTGCGAATTGGGGTTTAGAAATAGAAAAAAATGCGATCAAAGTAGATAATTCGCTGGATTATCAAACCAATATTCCGGGTATTTACGCTATTGGTGATGTAAACACTTATCCCGGTAAATTAAAACTTATTTTATGTGGTTTTCATGAAGCCACCATGATGTGTCAAAGCGCTTTTAAAAAGATCAACCCGAATAAAAAATACGTCATGAAATATACAACTGTAGGAGGCGTTACCGGTTTTGATGGTTCTAAAAAAGAAGCGCCTAAAGCTGTTGTTAAATCCTTAGACTAATAGAATGGATATTCAACTCAAAATAACTGATCGAGAAGGGAAACTTCATAAAGTAGAGGCACCCACGGATATGGCTTTAAACCTGATGGAAGTTATGCATATGTATGAAATCGCGCCGGAAGGAACAATAGGGGTTTGTGGCGGCATGGCGATGTGCGCTTCCTGCCAATGTTATGTCCAATCGAATCATATAAAACTTCCGGAGATGCAAATGGATGAAGAAGCCATGCTCTCTGAAGCTTTTTATGTAAAAGATAACAGCCGCTTAGGCTGCCAAATTCCCATTGCAGAGGAATTAGACGGGTTAGAAGTTACATTGGCACCGGAGTCTTAGAAATCTTAGATTATATAGTATTAATTTGGGAAAAAAAGTTGAGAATACTTTTGTTGATTCAACAGATAAAATTCAATTAATAAAAAAACCCCAAATATGTATTCGGGGTTTTGCTTTAAAAAATCATTTTTGAATCACAAAGTAGCGTGCGAACCGTCGCAAAATGGTGGATTTTTGGTTTGTTTACAACCGCACCAGGCAACTTCTTGCTTCTCTTCTATTTTTTGTCTTACGGGTCTGTTTTCGGTTCCTTTGTGCGAGCCGTCGCAAAATGGCTGGTCATCGCTATAACCACAAGAGCACCAGGAATATCTGCCCTTTTCCATTTCCATCACAAAAGGTTCTTTTTGGGTTGTATTCTTACTCATAAGTATTAATTTTTCTATGAAGTTAAGGTCTTTTTACCGATGCGTCAAAGAGTATGGATAATTCAAATTCGGTTTAAATAAAAGTAGGCATAGATTAATATCCTATCAACATAATATATAGCTCATTTTTTAGTTTTTAAATTAATCCCTCACTTATCTTAAAAACCTTAATTTTGGAATTTATGAAACTATTCGCATCATTAATATTTTTCCTTCTACTTAACGTTAATTTACAAGCGCAAGAAAACAAACCTGCCTTTCAGGACGGAGAATGGTTAAGATACAAGGTGAAATACGGCTGGTTTAATGCTACAACAGCCATCTTATCAGTAGAAAAGAAAATGTATGAAGGTAAAGAATTGCTCTATATTTCAGGAAAAGGTAGAACCACAGGCTTATTAGATGTTTTTTTTAAAGTGCGCGATCATTATCAAAGTTATCTATATCCGGATGAACTAATGCCTTACAAGTTTATAAGAAAAATCAATGAAGGTGGCTATAGTAAAAATAAGGCCATTTATTTTGATCATGATCAGTTAACAGCAGAAGTACATAACTATAAAAAAGATACGCTTAGCCGGCATAGTATTAAAAAAAAGACACAAGACTTAGTATCAGCCACTTATTATTTGCGAAATATAATTGATATAGATGAGCTTCAAAAAGGTGATGAGTTTTTTTTAAATCTTTTCTTTGATGAAAAAAATTTTGATTTTAAAACCGTTTACAAAGGAGAAGATATGGTTGAAACCAAATTTGGTGATGTTAAGTGTTTAAAATTTAAACCTCTTGTAAAAGCCGGTCGTGTATTTGAAGAAAAAGAAAGTTTAACTTTCTGGGTGTCTAAAGATAAAAATAAAATACCTATCAAGGTGGAAGCCGATTTAGCCGTAGGTTCTTTAGTGGCTAAATTAGATGCATTTAAAGGCTTAGCTAATTCTTTTAAAATTATGCAATAATAAGAGCGTTAGGAATTAAATATCTAACTTTACATTACTTTTGTAAAAATATCTAACATTATGATTATACGTTTTTTCTCTTTTCTATTCATTATAATGCTTTTAAGCTGTACTAGTGGGGTAGATAAAAAGGAAAGCCAACATTTGGGTGAGAAATATGAAAATAAAAACACAGCGAATCAAAAACCCAAAAAAATATATGGGTTTCTAAGAAAAAATTACAAAGTAGTACAAGATACGGTTCAACAGGGTGATTTTTTTGGTAAAATTATGGATAAACATCATGTTTCTCCCCAAGAAGTTTATCAAATCACTCAACAGATTCCGGATTCTATATTTAATGCTAAAAAAATCAATGTTGGTAATGCTTACACTATATTAAAATCTAAAGATTCATTAGCGGAAACAGAAGTTTTTATATACGAACATGACCTAGCACGTTATTCTAAAGTATATTTAGGAGATAGTATTTACGCTGAACGCGAGAAAAAACCCATTGAACTCCGCCAACGCATAGCAGCGGGTACTATAGATTACTCCTTATCAGCCGCTATTGAAGAAGCTAATATTGATTATGCATTGACAAACAGAATGGCCAATATCTATCAATGGACTATTGACTTTTTCAATTTACGCAAGGGAGATCGGTTTAAAATTATATTTAATGAAAAATATATTAATGACAGCATTTATGCCGGTATAAAAAATGTAGAAGCCGTTCTTTTTGAGCATAGAGGCCGCAAGTTTTATGCGTATGAGTTTATGACAGATAGCGTTAATAAAAGAACAGAATATTTTGATGAAAATGCAGATAATTTAAGAAAGTTCTTCCTGAAAGCTCCTTTAAACTATTCCCGAATTTCCTCGCGTTATCAAAAGAGACGATATCATCCGGTATTAAAAAGAGTTAAGTCTCATAAAGGGACAGATTACGCAGCGTCTCGTGGAACGCCGATCTGGTCAACAGCAGATGGTGTAGTCATTAGATCTTCTTACACATCAGGAAATGGGAAGTATGTAAAAATTAAGCATACTCAAAAATATACCACACAATATTTACACATGTCAAGAAGAGCCGTAAAAAAAGGCGAGTATGTAAAACAAGGTGAAATTATAGGTTATGTAGGTAGTACAGGTCTGGCAACAGGTCCGCATGTCTGTTATAGATTTTGGGTAAACGGTCGTCAGGTAGATCCTTATAAACAAGACCTACCTCAAGCGGAGCCCCTGGCAGACTCTCTTAAATCTAAATATTTAGAGTTTATCTCACCAATTAAAGAAAAATTAGATAGTATTCCTTATGAAAATCAAAATGATTCAAGTCTTGCACAAAGCTAAGTATAAAAATTAGGGTGTCTTACTAAGCTATAAACTTTAAACATTGGTTTAAATCATACATTATTTATTTATTAGATATTTTTACAAGCATCTTATATGATATAGCATTATTTAACTTTCATCTCATATCCCATATCTCATATCTTAGTCGGACACGACTAAATAAAAAACATTAGTTAGGCTTAAGTGTTAAATATCAGAGTTTAGCGTTTATCGTTTATTTTATGTTGTAAAGTTTTCAATTGGAGAAAATGCACATTAGAATCAATTAGTGCTGAATTTACCGCATAAGATCATGAGCGTTGAATAAAATACTGCCCATAAATTTTTATGAATCTCATTAAAGAAATTATAGTTTATTAATCGGAAGCAAAAGCTTAAACTTGTGCAATAATGAATTAAGCATCAGTAAAATGAAAGTGTCTTCTTTAAATTTTGTAAATTTGCAAACTTTCAGAAATTTAATTTATGTCCTATGAATGGAAAAAGAGTGCTTTTTGTATCATCAGAAGTTAGTCCTTATTTAGCGGAAAATGAAATATCAACTATTTCCTTTGAAGCACCTAAAATGGTCAACTCCATTGGAGGGCAGACCCGAATTTTCATGCCTAGATTTGGCAACATCAATGAGCGAAGGCATCAATTACATGAAGTTATCAGACTATCGGGGATGAATTTAGTTATCAATGATTTAGATATTCCCTTAATTATCAAAGTAGCTTCAATACCCAAAGAACGCATGCAGGTTTACTTTATTGATAACGAAGATTATTTTAAAAGAAAAGCCACATTTACAGATGAAGACGGAAACCTTTTTGCAGATAATGACGAGCGAGCTATATTCTTTGCTAAAGGAGTAATGGAAACGGTAAAAAAACTTAATTGGGCACCGGATATTATTCATGCTAATGGCTGGTTATCATCTTTGTTACCTTTATATTTACGCAACTATTATGGTAATGAACCCTTGTATAAGCAAACAAAAATTGTAACATCTATCTACAATGAAAGTTTTGAAGGAACGTTAGATTCTAAATTGAAGCGAAAGATTCAATTTGATGGAATAGATAAAGAAAAAGTTAAAATGCTTGAAACTCCATCTTTTGTTAATTTGATGAAGACGGCAGCTGAATATTCTGATGCTATAATATGGGGAAGTGAGAATTGTGACCCGGAGATAAAAGAATATGTTGACGGGCTTAAACTACCACAATTAGATTACGTTCCTAGAGAAGAGTTTGCTCAGGCTTATCAAAAATTCTATCAATTTGATGTGTTAGGGCTTGATGAAAGTGAAATTTAAATAACAATTATGAGGCAACATAAAAACATTTTATTAATACCTGTACTTCTTTTAATCCTTTCAATAGGTTCATGTGAAGACGAGGTGACAGAAATAGGTAGCGGATTTATCAATGGTATTGAAGTGCAAGAGCCTTATGTGGTAGAAAACATTTCAGCTTATTCAGAAAAAATAGAATCTGTACAGACAAATAATGCCAGAATTTATAAACTTGGCACTTATAGTGATCCGGTTTACGGTACAAGTGAAACCTCTATCTTAACACAACTTACGCTGGGAGAAAGTGATCATGATTTTGGTCAAGACCCGCAATTAGATAGTGTCATTCTTACATTACCTTATTTTAGTCAACAAATAGAAGAAGGTGAATATGAGTTAGATTCCATATTTGGTCAAGGAAGCTTTGAAATAAAAATTTCTGAATCTAATCAATTCCTTAGAACAGTTGACCCGGGCGAAAATGGTGAGTTTGAAGATTCTCAAATTTATTTTTCTGACCAGCTCAATGAATATTTACCAAACATTAATACAGGCAACCCTATATTTACATCAGAACCTATTAAACCATCAGACTCAACCGGGGTGAAAGTTTTGTTTGATCAAATATCAGCAGATGTTGTAGATACCTTAAATGTTTCGCCTAGAATACGCTTAAAGTTGCCTAACGAATTTTTTGAAGATAAAATATTAAGCAAGGCAGGTCAAGAAGAATTAATTAGTAATGAAAATTTTGTCAACTACTTTAGAGGCATTTATATCGATACAGAGCAAATAGGTAATGAGTCAGTTATGGCCTTATTTAATCTTAATCAGCAAGATGCCGGTATTACAATGTATTACAGGTCAATGAGGGAAGCACCATCTACTGAAACAGATGCTGAAGATTCTCTGGAAGAAACCTTCAATAAATTCAAGTTAAATTTTAATGGAGTAAAAACAAACTTATATAATAAAGATGAGTTAATAGATCTTTCAAACCCAGACACCATAAATGGAGAAGAAAATTTGTACTTACAACGAGGACAAGGTTCTCTGGGCATTCTGAAACTCTTTGATGGACCTGATAGTGATAATGATGGTGTTTCAGATGAATTAGAAATGTTGCGAAGTGAGAACAGGTTAATCAATGAAGCCACATTAAAACTATATGTCAATAAAGAATTGGCTCCAGGCTCTATAAATAGAAGCAGGAGGATTTTTATTTATGACCTCGATAATAATAAACTTTTAATCGATTATCAAATAGACCCAACAGCCTCTCCAAATGTGCCCGAGTCTTCCAGAGTTTTGCACTTATCCCCTTTAAATGAAAATGATGGAGATCCATTTTATAAAATTAGATTAACCTCTCATATCAATGATATCATCAATAAGGATTCAACTAACGTAACCTTAGGTATAAATATTGCTCAAAATATTGAAAATAATAGACGGTTTAATGTTAGAGAGTCTGAAACAAATAGAATAGATGGATTAATAGAAAATTCATTAAATACACCAAGAGGAGTAGTTCTACACGGAACCGAATCAGAAAATGACTCAAAAAGATTAAAACTGAGTATTCAAACAACAGCTAACAACTAATCAATTAACTAATCAATTATGTGTGGAATAGTAGGATATATAGGAAATAATAAAGCCTACCCTATTTTGATAAAAGGCTTGAAAAGACTTGAATACAGAGGCTACGACAGCGCAGGCATAGCACTGTCAGGTCAAAAAGGCATTCATTTATGCAAAACAAAAGGTAAAGTAGCTGATCTGGATGAAAAGTGTAAAGACTTAGACAAAACACCACAAATCGGTTTAGGGCATACACGTTGGGCAACACATGGTGAACCCAGTGATTTGAACTCGCATCCGCATTATTCAAATTCCGGCGAATTGGTAATTATTCATAATGGAATAATAGAAAACTATGATCCACTTAGAAAAGAATTAATCAATCGGGGTTATAATTTTTCATCAGAAACCGACACCGAAGTTTTAGTTAATCTGATTGAAGATGTGATGACTAATGAAAAAGTAAAGCTAGGGAAAGCGGTACAGATAGCCCTAAACCAAACCGTAGGAGCTTACGCCATAGCCGTTATAGATAGAAAAAAACCGAATGAAATCGTGGTTGCTCGTTTAGGAAGTCCTTTAGCTATCGGTATAGGAAATGATGAATATTTTATAGCATCTGATGCAACTCCTTTTATAGAATACACAAATGATGCTATCTATTTAAATGATGGAGAAATGGCTGTTATCAGAACTCACAAGCCAATGAAGGTCAGAAAAATAAAAGATGACACCTTAGTTGATCCTTATGTACAGACATTACAGCTTAATTTAGATCAGATAGAAAAAAGCGGTTATGAACACTTTATGTTGAAAGAAATATTTGAACAGCCATCAGCTATTGAAGACACCTATAGAGGGCGCATGCTTGTAGATCAGGGAATAATTAATATGGCTGGTATTGAAGACAACCTTGAGAAGTTTAAAAATGCTAATAGAATAATCATAGCAGCCTGTGGCACTTCCTGGCACGCTTCTTTAGTCGCTGAGTATATTTTTGAAGATATAGCCAGAACTCCGGTTGAAGTAGAATATGCATCTGAGTTTAGATATAGAAATCCTATTATTGGAGAAGGCGATATTCTTATAGCGATATCTCAAAGTGGTGAAACAGCTGATACAATGGCCGCTATAGAAATAGCAAAGCAAAATAAAGCCTTTGTTTTTGGAGTATGTAATGTAGTAGGCTCATCTATTTCAAGAGCCTCACATGCAGGTGCTTATACGCATGCAGGCCCTGAAATTGGCGTAGCATCCACAAAAGCTTTTACTACGCAAATTACCATCTTAAGCATGATGGCGCTTCGTATAGGTAAAGAAAAAGGCAATTTATCAAAAAGCAAATATTACAGTTACTTAAGAGAATTAGAAATAATACCTGAAAAAATTAAAAAATCATTAACCAGTAATGATCATATTTATTTAGTAGCTGATGCTTATAAAAATGCTAGAAATTGTCTTTATTTAGGCAGAGGTTTTAATTTTCCGGTAGCCTTAGAAGGAGCTTTAAAACTCAAAGAGATATCTTATATACATGCTGAAGGATATCCGGCTGCTGAAATGAAGCACGGACCTATCGCTCTGATCGATGAAGAAATGCCGGTAGTGGTTATAGCTACTCAGCCTGGACATTATGAAAAAGTGGTGAGCAATATTCAGGAAATAAAATCTCGTAAAGGAAAAATTATTGCCATCGTAACGGAAGGAGATGAACAAGTTAAAGAAATGGCAGACCACATTATAGAAGTACCTGAAACTTTTGAAGCTTTTACGCCATTATTGACCACTATTCCTTTGCAGCTATTATCTTATCATATTGCAGTTATGCTGGGAAAAAATGTAGATCAGCCAAGAAATTTAGCAAAGTCAGTAACCGTAGAATAAGCAAAAATTTCTACTTAAAATATTATCAAAAAAAACTATATTTGCAAAAATTAAAATTACGCTGATAAGGCGTTGTAAAATAAGTATTCATGGCGAAAATAACCGGCAAAATTGCACAAATCATTGGACCTGTAATCGATGTTTCTTTTGATACAAAAGAAGATTTACCGCAAATCTATGATTCTTTAGAAGTTAAGAAAAAAGACGGAACTACTCTAGTCTTAGAAGTTCAATCGCATATTGGTGAAAACATGGTCAGAACTATTTCTATGGATTCAGCAGATGGTTTAAGCCGTGGCTATGAGGTGTTAGCTACCGGAAACCCAATTAAGATGCCAATAGGTAAAGATATTTATGGTAGATTATTCAATGTTACCGGTAATGCTATTGATGGAATGGATGAGTTACCTAAGGAAGGGGAAGATGGTATGCAAATTCATAGGGAAGCACCAAAATTTGAAGACTTATCTGTCTCCACAGAGGTGCTATTTACAGGTATCAAAGTAATTGATTTGATTGAACCTTATGCAAAAGGGGGTAAAATAGGTCTTTTTGGAGGTGCTGGTGTTGGTAAAACAGTTCTTATTCAGGAATTAATTAATAATATTGCTAAAGGTCACGGAGGTTTATCCGTATTTGCTGGTGTAGGAGAACGAACCCGAGAAGGAAATGACTTACTGCGTGAAATGTTAGAATCCGGTATTATCAAATATGGA
>Ga0102927_1000079_pt1 | contig 19739 bp, 19 predicted proteins | sample SalPon1_A_H2O_MG_FD_78208 | JGI IMG/M metagenome (GOLD analysis project Ga0102927, IMG submission 78208) | Salt pond water microbial communities from South San Francisco under conditions of wetland restoration - Salt Pond MetaG R1_A_H2O_MG | ecosystem: Environmental > Aquatic > Non-marine Saline... | reverse complement strand
TATGTTATAGAACGAGAGCAATGATTATGAGGCTGGCATTTTAGCTAAAACGCCCTTTAGTAAATTCCAAAATTTTTCAACAGATTGAATGTTGGCTCGTTCATCCGGAGAATGAGCGCCTAAGATGGTTGGACCTATGGATACCATATCAACATGTGGCATATGATGACTTAAGATCCCACATTCTAATCCGGCATGACATGCCGCAACATGAGGTGAATCCGGATTTTGTTCCTGGTAAACCGCCTGTGTTATTGCTAATATCTTAGAATCTGGGTTAGGGGTCCATCCCGGATAATCACCTGAAAATTGAACTTCAAAACCACCTAAATAACCTATGGCTTTCATTTGATTAGAAAGATTTTGTTTTCCACTTTCAACAGATGACCTCGTTAAACACAAGATTTCTATCTTACCATTTGATGCTTTGATTTTGGCGAGATTGTTAGAGGTCTCAACCAGATCATTTATTGTAGGACTCATCCTAAAAACACCATGATGTATAGCATATAAAGTGGATAGTAATTGATTTTTATCCGATTTAGATAAAGCTGAATAAGGTGTGTTTATTTTAGAAAATTCAATTTTAATATCTTCTTCGATGGCTGAATATTCTTCCTGCAATTGGCTTTCCAGCCGATCAAGTAATGCTTTAAGTTTACTATCATCTGTTTGATCATAACTTAACCTTGCTTCTGCTTCACGGGGTATGGCATTGCGCAAACCACCACCGTTAACTTCATGTAGCAGGATGTCAAAATGTTGATTTAATTCAAATAAGGTTCTGATTAGTATTTTATTAGCATTTCCTAATCCTTTATGAATATCCATACCGGAATGGCCGCCCTTTAAACCTTTGATAGACAGTTGTAGAGATTGACTTTTAGTGAGGGTATCTACTTCTTGATATTTTTTTAAGAAAGTAACATCAACACCACCGGCACAGCCTATGCCTATCTCATTATCTTCTTCTGTATCTAAATTGATTAAGATATCACCGGATAATTTTGATGCATCTAATTCTTTAGCACCGGTCATGCCGGTTTCTTCATCAATAGTAAACAGAGCTTCAATAGGCGGATGTGCTATATTTTCTTCGTTCTCTAATATCGCCATCATGGTGGCCACCCCTAAACCATTATCAGCGCCTAAGGTGGTTCCTTTAGCAGTTACGAAATCACCCTCAATTTTCATTTGAATCCCTTGCTTGTCAAAATCAAATTCGGTTTGTTTGTTTTTTTGATGAACCATATCTAAATGCGACTGCAAGATTAAAGTTTTGCAGTTCTCCATACCGAAAGATGCTGATTTTTTGATGATTACATTTCCTATTTTATCGCGTTCAGTGGCTAAATTCAAAGATTTACCAAAATCTAACATAAACTCGATAATACGTTCTTCTTGTTTAGATGGACGCGGAACAGCGTTGATCTTCTCGAAATTTTTCCAAATCGACTGAGGTGCTAATTGTTCTAATACGGGCATATTCATTATTGTTTAAGCATTTCCGGTATTTCACAAACCGGAATAGGTTGCATTTTATGTTGGTTAGCTTTGTTAAATTTTTTGTAAGTTTCTAAAGCTTTTTTTTGATCGGCTGAAATGGAAGATGCATCACCGCCTTTCTCTTCAAAATTCATCGCCCACTCCAGATCTTCGTAGGTTGAGCCTATTTGTTCTACATCACTTCGGTTATCTTCCCATAAGCCATCTGTAGGTTCTGCTTGTAAAATTTCTTCTATTACTCCTAATTCTTTTCCTATTTTAAAAACTTCTGTTTTCATAAGGTCGGCAATAGGTGAAAGGTCAACACCGCCATCACCGTATTTAGTGTAAAATCCTACGCCAAAATCTTCCACCTTATTACCTGTTCCAGCTACTAAGTAACGGTGTAAAGCTGCAAAATAATACAAAGTTGCCATTCTAAATCTAGCTCTTGTATTAGCTAAACTTATCTGTTCATTTTCATGTGAAGAGGCTTCCGGAAGTGAATTTTTAAAGGTTTCAAAAGTGGGTGTAAGATCAATCTGAATAGAACTTACATTAGCATATTTTTTTTGTAAATTTTCTATGTGTTTTCTGGCTCTTGAAACCTGATCAGCTGCTTGATGTATAGGCATCTCTATACAAAGGGTTCTTATGCCGGTTTTAGCACACAGACTTGAGGTGACAGCTGAATCAATTCCACCTGAAACGCCTACTACAAAGCCATTCATTTGACTCTGTGTTAGGTAATTTTTTAACCAGTCATTTATATGTTTAATAACTAAATCTGTCTGCATCTTTCATTTTTTTCAAATATATTGATTTTAAGTCTTCTTGCGGTAGATGACTATATTTGATTAGTGTTTATTTAGAAATTGTTAGAATACATATGATAAATTAAGAAATTTGTTATAGCTAAATCTTACTTTTGTAATTTAAAAAAGGGTAGATGAAGCATGTTTTTTCCATCTTAATCTTGTTATTGATTCTTAGCTGTCAATCAGATAAAGAAAAGCAAGCGATTCAATCGATTGATGTTGATTTGGAGTTGATTCGTTTTGATTCCATTTTTATGAATACTAAGCCGGTGAAAGTCTTGCAACTTCAAAAAGAATATCCGCTACTTTTCCCGACAAAAATTAAAGATTCGCTATGGATTCAAAAACGCAAAGACTCTTTAATGCAGGTGATTTACAAAGAAGTGAAGCAGCAATATTCAAGCACTGATTCATTACAAAATGTACTGCAAAAGCTCTTCCAGCGTTACAAATATTATTTTCCTGATAAAAAGATACCGGAAGTTTACACGGTTGCCGAATATGTGGATTACAAGAATAAAGTCTTACTAAGTGGAAATGATCTGATTATTTCATTAGATAACTACTTAGGTAAAGATCATCGATTTTATACGGAATTTGAAGATTACATATCAAAATTACAAGCTAAAAATCAAATTTTACCTGATGTAGTAGGTGCTTTAGGTGATAAGTTGATCAATACTGAAGAACAACGCACTTTCATCGCTCATATGATTAATTATGGAAAAACAGAGTATTTAAAAGATAGATTGATTCCATTTGTAGCAGAGCATCATAGACTTGGATATACTAAAGGAGAATTAGAATGGGCTTACGATAATGAAAAACAAATGTGGCGTTATTTTGTAGAAAAAGAGTTGATTTACAGCACAAAAAAGAATTTATTAAACCGATTTTTATACAACGGACCATTTTCAAAATTCTATCTCAAATTTGATAAAGAAAGTCCGCCGCGATTGGGTAGATTTATAGGTTGGCAAATCATTAAAAGTTATGCGAAGCAACATCCGGATGTGCCTTTGAAAAAAATCCTGAAAATGCCGGGCGAGAAATTATTTCAAGCTTCTAATTATAAGCCTTAGGGATTTAGAATGTAGATATAAGATATTGGATTTTAGAAAATAGAAAATAGAGGATAGAAAATAGAAAATAGAGGATAGAAAATAGAAAATAGAGGATAGAAAATAGACAAACAGACAACAGAAATTAGATATGAACAAAAAAAAATCAGAAATCAAAATTGATGTCATGACTGATGAGAATAATGTGCCGGAAAGTATTTATTGGTCAGCAGAAGATGGTGGGATTCAATATCAGGATACAAAAGCTACTTTTTTATCCGTTTGGGATCATCAAAACAAAGAAAGCTTGCGAATCGACTTGTGGACAAAAGATATGCCCTTAGATGAGATGAAGCAATTTTTCCATCAAACGCTGGTCAGTATGAGTTCAACGTATTATCGAGCGACCAATGATGAAAAAATGACCGAAACCATGCGCGATTTTTGTGATTATTTTGCGGAAAAGCTCAATCTAAATCAAGATAATGGCGATAAATAAAAAGCTTTTTTTAATCACTAAATTAGAATCTAAAGATCAGATTTTTTACTGGAAACTGCTTAGATTGTTTGGCATACAGCCACCGGTTGATTGCGATTTAACGCGGCTAATGGGTTCTTTTAGTGGTCCAAAGAAAAAATGGGAAAACTTCATAGAAGCTCTAAATATTGATTATGAACTCTTACCGGAAAAACTTTATCAACAGCGCTTTAAATCTAAATTTGAAGGCTTTGTTCCGGCGCCGGCGATTTTACTTCAGGATAATTATGAGTTAAGCACATTGATATCGAATTTAGATCTAAAAAAAGCAAAAAATATAGATGAGTTGATAAATTTAGTGGAGAGGAGATTGTAGAAAATACGATCAATACCTAAAAATAAACTCTTACCAAGTTGAATCAACATCATACCTTTTTTATAAAATATTCTTTTGTGATAATTGTTAATACTTGATTTAATGCTGGTGCAATAATCATTCAGCCAAATGGGGCTCTATAAATAAACTCAAGTTCTAAAACAAACAAGGCAGCTTGAAAATTCAACTAAGAAACAACTAAAAGTGGTCTAAAGAATTGAGGTTATTATACCTTATCCACCTATTTTTTTCTCAAAGATAAATAATAAGTAAGGGTAATGGAAGGTCTATGAAAAAGACTGATTGGTTTTTCCTATAAAATCTAAGATCTCTTTTTTCCCGTCGCCGGTTTCTGCTGAACTGATAAAATATGGTGGTAATTCCTCCCAGGTTTCTAAAAGTTTATCTTGATATACTTTCAAATTCTTATCAATCCTTTGCGGTTTTAGTTTATCAGATTTAGTAAAAATCAAACTAAATGGAACGCCGTTTATGCCTAATTCATTAATAAAGTTGATATCTATAGGTTGAGGTTCGTGCCGTATATCAATCAATACAAATATCAAAACTAACTGCTTTCTCTTACTTAAATATTGATAGATGATTTGCGTTAATTTTTTTCTGTTGACCTTGCTTGTTTTGGCATAGCCATAGCCGGGTAAATCTACTAAAAACCAGCTGTCATCTATTAAAAAATGATTGATCAGTTGGGTTTTTCCTGGTGTTCCTGAAGTTTTAGCCAGTTTTTTCTTGTTACAAAGTTTATTAATAAGAGAAGACTTACCTACATTGCTCCTACCTATAAAAGCATATTCAGGTATGTTTCTATCAGGACATTGAAGTGCATCGGTGTTGCTTTCTACAAAAACCGCTTTTTTTATGTCCATCTTTATAATTTTTGTTCAACTAACCACTTATGTAATAGCCGGTTAAATTCATCCGGATGTTCCATCATAGGTGCATGACCGCATTTGTCTATCCAGTATAAAGTAGAATTAGGTAGCAATTTGTGAAAATCTTCTGCTACATTAGGTGGTGTAACATTGTCTTGTTTTCCCCAAATGATACATGTAGGTTGATGCATTTCCGGTAAATCCTTAGCCATATTATGACGTATGGCGCTTTTAGCTATAGCTAAAGTCCTAATTAGCTTATTTCTATCATTAACAGATTTATATACTTCATCTACAATTTCTTGAGTGGCAATCTCAGGGTCGTAAAAAACGTTTTCTGCCTTCTTTTTAATGTATTCGTAATCACCGCGTTTAGGATAACTTTCACCCATGGCACTTTCATAAAGCCCTGAACTTCCAGTGATAACAAGGCCTTTAACGCTTTCCGGATAAAATTTTGTGGTTAAAAGACCAATGTGTCCCCCCAGTGAATTACCTAATAAAATTACATCTTTATATCCATTGTCATCGATGAAAGATTTGATGAATTTTGAAATGTTTTTGATGTTCGTCTTTAACAAAGGATAATCATAAATGGGTAATTCCGGTATGATGATTTTATAGCCCTTTTCAGGGAAATAGTTCAACACTCCTTCAAAGTTACTTAAACCACCCATTAAACCGTGAAGAATAATAATTGGCCTTCCTTCACCCTTTTCGATATAATTATACTTCTCTTCTTTATTTGTTCTTTGGCTCATTTAAGCGAGAAATTTCAAAGCTCAAATATAATATTATTTACTAAAGATGATAATAGGAGGCTGTAGATGTAAAGCTTTTTTTTGTTTTACTTATCTATATTTTGTTAATAATCAGACATTAATTAGTTGATCAAATTTAACCTGTGAATTGATCTTAAAACTCTTTTGTGATCACATATTTCCTTACTATGTCTTTTTAATAAATTGAAAAACAATATTTTAAATTTTATAAGCTTCAAAATTATAGCATTGTGGATGTTGTTGATAAAAAAATGGAATAATGTGGTAAAAAGTGGTAAAAAATATATATTTTTGACTGATTAACATTTTATTGTGACTCATTTAATAGGAACATACGAGTGTAAAGTAGATGCAAAGGGAAGGTTGATGTTGCCATCTGCGCTCAAAAAACAGTTGCAGGCTGTTTTGAGCGAAGGATTGGTGCTAAAGCGCTCTCTTTTTCAAAATTGTATTGAAATGCATCCTATGAATGAATGGGAAAAAATGATGGAAAAAGTGAATTCGATCAACCGGTTTAAGAAGAAAAATAATGATTTTATAAGAAAGTTTATGGCCGGCGTTAAAATGGTGGAGGTAGATGCTAATGCCAGGTTGCTCATTCCTAGAGAATTGGTGCATTTTGCCGGTATCAAAAAAGAGATTGTATTAACCTCTAATGTTAATATGGTAGAAATTTGGGATAAAGAACGCTACGAAAATGCACTTGATCAAGTAGATGATTTTGCAGAATTAGCAGAAGAAGTTATGGGTAATGATGACAGCGAATAAATATCACATTCCGGTAATGTTGACTCAAAGCATCAAAGCTTTAGATATTAAGCCGGATGGCGTTTATGTTGATGCTACTTTTGGAGGTGGTTCACACGCTCGTGAAATCCTTAAAAACCTATCTCAGCGTGGTAGGCTAATAGCTTTTGATCAGGATGCTGATGCTGAGGATCAATTAATAAATGACGCAAGATTCTCATTTCATGCTGCTAATTTTAAGTATATCAAGCGGTTTTTAAAATTTGAATTTGTCAGTCAGGTAGATGGTGTACTTGCAGATCTTGGAATTTCTTCTCATCAAATTGATGAGCCGGCACGTGGTTTTTCTATCAGATATGATGCGCGATTAGATATGAGAATGGATCAAGCGCAAAATTTTGACGCTTGTGAATTGGTTAATACTTACGATGCAAAACACTTAACCCAAATTTTTAAAGATTATGGAGAGTTAAGATCAGCCGGAAAAATAGCTCAAGCGATTGTGGAAAAACGTCAAAGGCAAAAAATAGAAACTACGAGTCAATTAAATGAATTGCTCATGCATTTTTTCTCAGATACTAATAAAAATAAATTGTTAGCTATGGCTTATCAAGCTTTGCGTATAGAAGTCAATCAAGAGTTAGATGCTTTAAAGTCTATGCTTCAATATTCAGCAGAACTTTTAAAACCCGGTGGTAAACTTTGTGTGATCGCTTACCACTCTTTAGAAGATCGACTGGTAAAGCGGTTTATCAAAAACGGGAATTTCACTAATGAACCAGCTAAAGATTTTTATGGAAATTCGTTAAGTGTGCTTAAGCAAAAAGGCAAAGTGATAGTTCCTGATCAGCAAGAAGTTCAACAAAATAATAGAGCCAGAAGCGCAATAATGCGCGTTGCAGAAAAAGTCAGATCATGAAAAAAGGTATTTATAATATACTTCGCGCTGCTTTGTTAACTAATGATAAGTCTGCTGATAGTTGGCGATTTATTATTTATTGCACCTTGTTAGCCATCATCATGATTGCCAGTTCTCATCGTGCTGATCAAAAAATTTTTGAAATAGCTAAATTGAAAGAAGAAGCCAAAGAAGCGAAAAGCCGCTTTGTGGAATCTAGAAAAAAATTAATGCAGGTTAAAATGGAAAACCGCATTATAAATAAAATGGAAGGCAAAGGCCTGCAGGTTCATATGCAAGCACCTACTAAAATCATTGTAGAATCAAAAGAAGATTAAATGATTCAGGAAAAAAACATTCTAACCAGATTTTACATCATTTTAGCTGTTTTTGCACTGCTTGTAAGCTTTATTGTCTATAAGTTAGTAGATGTACAATTTATTAAAGGAGAGCATTACAAAGACTTAGCAGAGAAATCAACTTCTAAAACTTTTACCATTGAGCCTAAGCGGGGTGATATATATGATGCTGACTATAATTTATTAGCTACATCTATTCCACATTATACTATACGCTTTGATGCACTAACTGTAAATGAGCAATTGTTTCAGGATAATTTACCAGCATTGGCAGATTCACTTAGCCAAATGCTTTCTAAATCAAAATCATTTTACATCAACAAACTTAAGAAAGCTAGGAACTACGGTAACCGTTATTTGTTTATAGCAAAAGATTTAGATTTTTTAGAATATAAGAGAATTTCAAAGTTTCCAATTTTTAATAAAGGTCCATTTAGCGGTGGGTTTATAACCGAACAAAAATTAGTAAGAGAAAATCCAATAGGTAAAAAAGCCAGAAGAACAATAGGCTACGGAGCAGTGGGCTTAGAAGGAGCTTTTGATGAATATTTAAAAGGTCTTGCCGGAAAAAGACTTAAACAGAAAATTGCTAAAGGTCAGTGGAAACCAATCAATGACCGAAATGAAATAGAACCCCTGGATGGTTTTGATATTGTATCAACTATTGATGCTCATCTTCAAGATGTTGTTCACAATGCTTTATTAAATCAACTGAAGAAATTTGATGCAGATCACGGCTGTGCTATTGTTATGGAAACAAAAACCGGAGCCATTAAGGCAATCAGCAACTTGGGAAAAAGTAAAAAATACGAGAGTTATTACGAAAAAAGAAATTATGCGGTTTATGAAGCGCAAGAGCCGGGCTCTACATTTAAATTAATGTCTTTGATAGCTGCATTAGAAGATAAAAAAGTGGATACAGCAGATGTTTTAAAAACCGGAAATGGTGCTTATAAGTTGTATGACAGATGGATAAGAGATTCTAATCATAAAGGTTATGGAGATATTTCTGTGGCTCGCGCTTTAGAAGTTTCCTCTAATGTAGCATTTACTAAAATGATTTATCAGAATTATAAGGATGATCCACAAAGATTTGTTAATCGGTTGATCAATATGGGTTTAAACGAAAAAACAGATATTTCTATTAGCGGAGAAGGAGCTCCTGATATTCCTCAGCCGGGTGATGCTAACTGGAGCGGTACCTCATTGCCGTGGATGTCATTTGGGTATGGAGTTTTATTAACACCACTACAAACTTTGAGTTTTTATAATGCGGTTGCTAATGATGGCGTGAGGGTTAAACCACGTATAATCAAAGAAGTTAAAAAAGGAAAAACTAAGGTTAAAGACCTATCTAAAACAATAGTACAATCTTCTGTATGTAGTCGATCAACGGCTCATAAAGTACAAAACATACTTAAAAATGTAGTCAAAAGAGGAACAGCTACGGCTATATATGATGAAAATTATGAATTAGCCGGTAAAACTGGAACTTGTAAAGTAGAATATTGGAAATCTAAAAGACAATATACAGCTTCTTTTGCAGGTTACTTTCCGGCAGATCAACCAAAATATTCATGTATTGTAGTAGTGAATAAACCTGATCCGTCAAAAGGATATTATGGCAGTCAGGTTGCTGCACCGGCTTTTAAAAAAATAGCTAAAGTCTTGTATGCTCAAGAGCCTAAGATTGAAAAAATCCAGTTAGCGCAACAAGATTCTTTACTTGATCAAAAATATGCTAAGTATACTAAGCTAAGCAATCAAAATATAACAAAAATGCCGGATTTGACCGGAATGACAGCTATGGACGCTATAGCCTATGCCAGAAACAGAGGTCTGAAGGTTAAACTGATAGGCCAGGGAAAAGTAATTAAACAATCGGTCAAACCAGGTACTGAAATAAGCACTAAGTATAAACCTACAATAAACTTGATTTTAAGTTGAAGAAACTAAGCGACATATTATATAAGGTGCATATCCAAAAAGTAATTGGAAATACAGAAGTTATTTTCCATAATATAGAATTTGATTCCAGGAAAATAAGCTTAAACGATGTATTTATAGCTATAGATGGTGCAGATGTAGATGGTCATCAATTTATTAAACATGCTGTAAACCAAGGAGCTTTAGGGGTAATATGCGAAAAATTACCGGAAAAAAGAGTAAACGGTGTTAATTATATACAGGTTGAAAATACCAGAATTGCCTTAGCTCAAATAGCTGATAATTATTATGATCAGCCTTCAAAAAAATTAAAGTTAACAGGTGTTACCGGAACTAATGGAAAAACGACGGTTTGCACTTTATTACATCAATTATTTACAGATGCCGGTTATTATGCTGGTTTACTGTCTACAGTATCCATAAAAATAGGTCAAAAAGAAATAGAAACTAATCTTACTACGCCGGATTCATTAACCATTAATAAGTATTTAGCAATGATGCTGGAAGCCGGTATCTCACATGTATTTATGGAAGTGAGTTCTCATGGTATAGATCAGGGCAGATCACATGCATTAGATTTTGATATAGCTGCATTTACTAATTTGTCTCAAGATCATTTAGACTATCATAAAACTTTTGCGGATTATCGGGATACTAAGAAAAAATTATTTGATCAACTTCCTAAAAAATCTATAGCCCTAACCAATGCCGATGATAAAAACGGGCATTATATGCTACAAAATTGTCAGGCAATCAAGCGTACTTATGCCTGTCAACAATCAGCTGATTTTAGATCTAAAATAATTGCAAATTCTTTAACAGGATTAAGCTTAACTATGAGCGGTCAGGAAGTTCACACACAATTAATCGGCAAATTTAATGCGTACAATATATCATTAATATGGGCTATTGCTGTGGAATTAGGATTAGCACAGGCGAATGTTATAAGATTAATATCCGGTTTAAAATCTGTTGCCGGAAGGTTTCAGTTATCAATAAGTGATCAGGATAAAATTACAGCCATAGTGGATTATGCGCATACACCGGATGCTTTAAGAAACGTATTGCAAACTATAAATGAGATAAGGAAAAAGGATCAGGAGTTAATAACGATTATAGGTTGTGGAGGCAATAGAGACAAAACCAAAAGACCTAAAATGGCCAGAATCGCAATAGATTATAGCGATAAAGTTGTGTTTACAAGTGATAATCCTAGACATGAAGATCCTGTATCTATCATAAGAGATATGACATCAGAACTGTTTGATAGCGAAAAAGCGAAAACTGAAAACTTAGTTCATAGAGAAGAAGCTATAGATAAAGCCTGTGAAATCATTTCCCCTAATGGAATCATTTTGATAGCCGGGAAAGGGCATGAAAATTATCAAATCATCAAGGATGAAAAAATACATTTTGATGATCTTGAAATGGTAAAGAGTAAACTAACGAAATATCAACGATAATGCTGTATTATTTATTAGATTATTTACAAAACAGCTATGATTTGCCGGGAGCAAGATTGTTTAATTACTTGTCATTTAAGGCTTCGCTTGCGTTGATTTTTTCTTTATTGACTTCACTGATATTTGGTAAAAAGATTATCAATTATCTTAGAATAAAACAGATAGGGGAAAGCGTTAGAGACTTAGGCTTAGAAGGACAAAAAGCAAAGACCGGAACACCTACTATGGGCGGAATCATCATTATTATCGCCACTTTGCTCCCGGTTTTATTGTTTACTAAATTAGATAATATTTATATCAATTTGCTATTGATAACTACCTTGTGGATGGGATCTATTGGTTTTATAGATGACTACATCAAAACCTTTAAATCTAGTAAAGAAGGCTTAAAAGGAAGGTTTAAAGTTATAGGTCAGGTAGGTTTAGGGCTTATCGTAGGAGCTGTAATATATTTTCATGATGATGTACAAATAAGATCTTTTAATGAAGGAGAAAGTATAATAGAAAAATCTACTAAAACAACCATTCCTTTTTTGAAAAATAATGAGTTAGATTACTCAAAAGCCTTAACATGGATAAATCCGGAATGGGTAGATTTTGCATGGATTATTTTTATACCGGTTGTTATTTTCATCATTACAGCTGTATCTAATGGAGCAAACCTTACAGATGGAATAGATGGTCTGGCAGCAGGAAATTCTGCCATTATTGTTTTAACGTTAGGGGTTTTTTCATGGGTTTCCGGTAATGTTATCTTTTCAGATTATCTAAATGTGATGAATATTCCATCATCCGGCGAAATGACGGTTTTTATTGCTGCATTTACAGGTGCATTGGTGGGTTTTTTATGGTATAATACCTATCCAGCACAAATATTTATGGGAGATACAGGAAGCCTAACCATAGGTGGAATTATCGCAGTAATCGCTATTGCGATAAGAAAAGAATTATTGATTCCCATTTTATGCGGTGTCTTCTTTATTGAAAATCTTTCTGTGGTTATGCAAGTGGGATGGTTTAAATATACTAAAAGAAAATTAGGCACTGGAAAACGAATATTTCTGATGTCTCCTTTACATCATCATTTTCAGAAAAAAGGCTATCACGAAAGCAAGATTGTTGTTCGTTTTTGGATCATCGGAATATTGCTGGCAGTTATCACTATTGTAACACTAAAAATCAGATAATGATAGAAAAAGTTTACATATTAGGAGGTGGCGAAAGTGGTGTAGGAGCTGCAGTGTTAGCAAAAGTTAATAAACTTAACGTATGTGTTTTTGACAGAATTGCCATAAAGCCGGCATTTAAAGCTGTTTTAAAACACTACGACATAGCATTTAAAGAAGAGCAAAACATAAATGAGCTTGTAGATGCTGATGTGATTATAAAAAGTCCTGGAATTTCTAATGATCAAAAAATAGTAAGGCAACTTATAGAAAATAATATCCCAGTTTTATCTGAGGTGGAATTTGCCACTCGGTTTACGGATTCATTTATTATAGCAATTACAGGCACAAACGGTAAAACCACCACCACTAAGTTAATAGGTCATATCTTAAAAAAAGCCGGAAAAAAAGTTGCCATAGCCGGAAACATAGGCAACAGTTTTGCTTATGAATTAGCAACAAATCCACAACCTTATTATGTGATTGAGGTAAGTAGTTTTCAGTTGGATAATATCGAAAATTTTAAACCTGATATCGCAATTATTACTGATATCACCGCTGATCATCTTGATAGATATGATTATCGGCTGGAAAACTACATACAAGCTAAAATGAAGATTGCTCAAAATCAAAATAAATCAGAATATCTTATCTATAATTATGATAATCAGATTATTAAGAATGAATTGTTAAAAAATAATACAAAAGCACAAGCTATTCCATTTTCAATAGAGTGTAAATTTAATCAAGGTGTATATCTATCTAATAATCAAATTAATATATCAATCAAAAACAATAAATACAATATGTCAACAACAGATTTTAAAGTAAAAGGGAAGCATAATCAGAAAAATGCTATGGCAGCCAGTGCAGTTGCAGAATTGTTGAAAATCAGAAAGGAAACAATAAGAGAAAGTTTAGAATCTTTTGATGGCGTGGAGCACAGAATGGAAGAAGTGCTTAAAATTCAAAACGTTTTATATATCAATGACAGTAAAGGAACCAATATAAATTCTACTTTTTATGCTTTAGACTCTATGACGCAACCTACGGTTTGGATTGCCGGAGGTGTTGATAAAGGGAATGACTATTCAGAATTATTGCCGTTGGTTAATGAAAAGGTAAAAGCAATTATTTGTATAGGCTTAGATAATAAGGCTATATTAGATACTTTTGGTAATTGTATTGATCCTATTATAGAAGTTGATTCTATGGCTGAAGCCGTAAAGCAAGCTTATTTGCTTTCAGTTCCTAAAGATGTAGTTTTACTTTCACCGGCCTGTTCCAGCTTTGATAAGTTTGAAAACTATGAAGACAGGGGAAGGCAATTCAAACAAGCTATAAGGAGTTTATAACATGATTAAAGGAAAAGATAATATAAAAGTTTTTAGTAGGCTCAAGGGGGATAAAACCATTTGGGCTATGATAGCTTTATTAGCTATATTTTCCTTTTTACCGGTTTACTCTTCCAGCAGTAATTTAGCTTATTTGGGGAATGAGAATAGCAGCACATTTGTTTACTTAGTCAAGCATTTTTTTCATTTAAGTTTTGGTTTGTTGATTATGTATGGGGTACATAAGATACCTTATCGCTATTACCGTGGATTATCTATTTTGTTAATTCCTGTAGTTGTATTGCTGCTTATTTTTACACTTACACAAGGTACAAATATTCAGGGGAGTTATGCCAGTAGATGGATTTATCTCCCTGTTGTCAATATGAGTTTTCAAACTTCAGAATTTGCAGGACTGATACTAATGATTTTTGTGGCAAGGTATATGGCTAAGAAAAGAGAAAAGCCAATTTCATTTAAAGGCAGTATAGTGCATTTGTGGTTCCCTGTATTACTTATAACCGGCTTAATATTACCGGCTAACTTATCCACAGCTTTGATAATGTTTTCAATGGTGGTTATGCTTATAATTATTGGTGGTTATTCTAAGAAGTATTTGTCAATTGTTCTGCTTAGCGGTGTTGTGTTGTTGAGTGTTTTTGGTTTGACCGCAAAGGCCTTTCCGGGTTTGTTCCCTAATCGGGTTGATACATGGGTCAATAGAATTGAAAGTTTTACAGCTAATAAAAGTGAAAAGGAACAATATCAAGTTGAAAAAGCAAAAATAGCTATTGCTACAGGTGGTGTTATAGGAAAAGGAATAGGGAAAAGTGTACAGCGAAATTTTTTGCCCCAATCCTCTTCAGATTTTATATATGCTATAATAGTTGAAGAAATGGGTTTGATAGGTGGATTAGGCGTTATAATGGTTTATTTGATTTTATTATTCAGAATTGCCATTATCGTTACAAACTCTAAGTCAATGTTTGCTAAACTGATAGTAATAGCAGTGGGTGTTCCGATCATATTTCAGGCATTTATAAATATAGGAGTAGCGGTAAACCTTCTTCCGGTTACCGGGCAACCCTTACCGCTTATAAGTAGCGGGGGTACATCAATCTGGATGACTTGTGTTGCCTTTGGTATAGTGCAAAGTGTGGCAGCCGGTAGAGGTGAAGAGACAATAAAAGATAGCGAAGAACCTACAAACGAGTTTGGTGAAAATCCATTAGATATATTAAGCGAAGCGCAATGACTAATAAAATAATCATATCAGGTGGCGGAACCGCCGGACATATTCATCCGGCAGTAGCTATTGCTGAGCAATTTCAGGAAGCTTATCCGGATGCTGATATATTATTTGTAGGGGCTCAGGGGAAAATGGAAATGGAGAAAGTTCCCCAATATGGATATGATATAGAAGGTCTATGGATTTCCGGTATACAAAGAAAAATAAGCTTATCTAACCTGATTTTTCCTTTGAAATTAATAGCCAGCATGATTAAAGCTGCAAAGATCATTAAAAGATTTAAGCCCGATATTGTAGTAGGAACTGGTGGTTTTGCCAGCGGGCCTTTAGTTAAAGTAGCCGCAAATAAAAAGATACCCACTTTGATTCAGGAGCAGAATTCAGTTGCCGGATTAACTAATAAATGGTTAGCAAAATCTGTTGATGTCGTTTGTGTTGCTTATCAAAATATGGAGCAATATTTCCCTAAACATAAAATCAAATTCTTAGGAAATCCACTTAGGAAATCACTAAGTGACCAAATGATTTATAAAGAAGAAGCAAAAAAGGCTTTTGGGCTTCTGGAAGGTATGATTACAATTTTAGTAGTAGGTGGTAGTTTAGGTTCAAAGCGCATGAATGAATTAATAGCAGAAAAAATTGATTTTTTTAAGCAAAATCAAGTTCAACTAATTTGGCAATGTGGTGCAATTTATTATAATAAATATAAGTATTTTGATGATGACCAGATACAAGTTAAAGATTACATTAATCAGATGAATGTTGCCTACAGTGCTGCAGATATCATTATTTCAAGAGCCGGCGCCATAGCAGTTAGCGAATTATGTCAGGTAGGTAAACCTGTTATTTTTATTCCATCGCCTAATGTTGCTGAAAATCATCAATATATTAATGCTAAATCCCTGGAAGATAAAAATGCAGCTATTGTCATAAAGGAAAAGGAGTTAGATACATTTGATGAGGTGTTAACTTCACTTCTCAAAAACAAATCCCAGCAAGATCAACTATCTCAATCCATTAAAAGTTTAGCAACTGATGATGCCGCTCAAAAAATTGTAGAACAAATTGATAAACTGATGAAAGCAAGCTGATGAGCAAAGATATAACTACATATCAAAATTATTATTTCATAGGTGTAGGAGGCATTGGGATGAGTGCATTAGCAAGATATTTCAATGCACAAAACAAGTCAGTATGTGGTTATGACAGAACAGAAACAAACCTTACAAAACAGCTTGATGAAGAAGGTATTCAAGTGTCAAATCAGGATGAGCTTACTAAAAAAACACTTCATAATTTATCTGCTACAAACACATTAATCATATATTCAGCAGCTTTTAAGTTAGATCATAAAATATTAAAATTTGCTCAAAATGAAGGTTTTACTATAAATAAAAGAGCCTCAGTATTAGGTCAATTAAGCAAGCGTATTTCCACTTTAGCAGTAGCCGGAACACATGGTAAAACCACAACTTCAGCCATTTTATCACATATATTAAAAGCTAATGCTATGCCGGTCACCGCAATAATTGGTGGAATCTTAAAAAGTGAAGACACTAACTTTCTTCATCAGGGCAATGATGTTTTAGTAGTAGAAGCAGATGAATATGATCGTTCTTTTCTACAACTTTCACCAGAATACGCCTGTATAATATCAACTGATGCCGATCATATTGATACTTATGCCAATAAAGAGGAAATGAATTTAGCTTTTAAAGAATTTAATAACCAGGTAAAAAAATGCAGTTTCCTATCTGCCGATAATGATTTAGAAGGAATCAAAATTGGTTTTGACCATCAAAAAGCACCCGTACATATTACAAACATTCAAGTTAAAGAAGCTAAATTCTACTTTGATTTGACTTTAAATGCTAAAAAATATCAAAACATTACCTCGCCACTACCCGGAAAACATAATGTTCAAAACACGGCATTTGCTTTAGCATTAGCTCAAAGTTATAAGCCGGAAATGATAGAGAAATTTATTTCCAGCTTAGATGATTTTCAAGGAATCAAACGGCGTTTTAATATAATACAACATTCATCACAACAGGTGATTATTGACGACTATGCGCATCATCCGGCAGCAATTAAAGCGGTTTATACAAGCTTAAAAGACTTATTTCCTACAGATGAAATTGCAGTATTATTTCAACCTCATCTGTATAGTAGAACACAACAATTTGAAAATGAATTTGCAGAGGTCTTAGCCTTATTTGATGCTGTTTATTTGATGCCCATCTATCCGGCCAGAGAAGAACCTATTGCGGGTGTTTCGTCATTTAATCTGCTAGATAAAATTAAGCTATCAAACAAGCACTTAATTAAAATAAATGAATTGGAGGAATTTGTAAATGTATCTTCAGAACGTATCAAAGCAGTTTTAGGTGCCGGAGACATAGGTCAACTAGTAGAATCATTTCAAAAAAACAAGTCATGAGAAATAAATTAGCAATATTTAAAATAGCATTTATTACTCTGATAAGCTTAGCATTATATGGGTTTTCAAACTCAGTTTACAAGCATAAAAAACTGAGAGATACTCAAGCGATGATTTATCCATCAGACCAGCCATTTATTGAGTACACATCGGTTAACAAATTGTTAATACAAAATTCAGATGATATGTCGACCATAAAGATTGATGATTTAGATTTGAGAAAATTAGAGCAGCGCTTAAACAATCATCAAATGGTGCAACAGGCAAGTGTATATATAACGGTAGATGGTGTTTTGTCAGCTAAGGTATATCAACGTAAACCAGTAGCTAGATTGATCACAGACTCAGCGTTTACCTATATTGATAATAGAGGAAAATTAATGCCTACATCTGAACATTTTTCTGCCCGCGTTCCTTTAGCTTATGGATTTAATGGCGCTGATATAGAAAATTACAAATCTGTTTTTAATCAAATACGGCAAAATAAATTTTATAAAAAATTGATTACAGAAATTTCATTAAAAAAGGATTCAAGTATTGTGTTAGCCACAAGACTTAATAATTTTGCAATCCAAGTAGGAAGACCAGAGGAACTAGATAGGAAACTAGCAAATTTCAAAGCTTTTTATCAATATTTAAAGAAAAAGGACCAACTTGATCAATACAAAAAAATTGATTTAAGATTTGGAAAACAGGTAATTGCATCAAAAAAATAATGAGTATGAATCAGGAGTACACAGCCATAGGCTTAGATATAGGAACAACAAAGATTGTTGCTATGATAGGTAAGAAGAATGAATATGGAAAGATTGAGGTTCTTGGCATTGGAAAGACTAAAAGTTTAGGCGTTCATCGAGGTGTAGTAAATAACATAACTCAAACCATACAATCTATCCAGCAAGCGGTTCAAGAAGCTGAAGAAAATGCGGGCATAGAAGTAAGTGAAGTGACTGTAGGAATAGCCGGTCAACACATCAGGAGCTTGCAACATAGTGATTATATTACACGAGATAATGCCGATGAAGTTATCAGTGAAACCGATATAGAAAACTTATGTGATCAGGTTCATAAATTAGTTATGCTTCCCGGAGAGGAAATCATACATGTTCTGCCACAGGAATATAAAGTAGATAATCAGTCTGAAATTATAGAACCGGTAGGTATGTATGGCGGTCGTTTAGAAGCTAATTTCCATGTAGTTGTAGGGCAAATATCATCAATCAGAAATATAGGAAGATGCGTAACTAATTCCGGCTTAGGCTTAGAAGGAGTTAATTTAGAGCCCTTAGCTTCCGCTAAATCTGTTTTAAATCAGGAAGAAAAGGAAGCAGGAGTTGCTCTTATCGATATAGGAGGCGGAACAACAGACCTGGCGATTTTTAAAAATGGGATTATTCGTCATACAGCGGTTATACCATTTGGCGGTAATGTAATCACAGAAGATATTAAAGATGGCTGTTCTATTATTGAAAAACAAGCTGAGCTGTTAAAAGTCAAGTTTGGTTCAGCCTGGCCAGGTGAGAATAAAGAAAATGAGATCGTTTCTATTCCTGGATTGCGCGGCAGAGAACCTAAGGAAATATCGCTTAAAAATCTATCTAAAATCATCCATTACAGGGCGGTTGAAATCATTGAACAGGTTTACATGGAACTCAAAAAATACGGTCATGAAGAACAGATGAAAAAATTAATTGCCGGAATCGTCATCACCGGAGGAGGAGCCCAACTAAAGCATATTAAACAATTAGTTGAGTATATTACCGGAATGGATACCAGAATAGGTTATCCTAATGAACATTTGGCCGGAGATACTGATAAAGAATCTGCGCTTCCAATTTATTCGACAGCAGTAGGTTTAGTAATGAACAGTATAGAGCGATATGAACAATCTTTAGAGAAGCAACAAGATGAAAGCGGTGTTGAAACTGAACAAAAGGCTCAACCAGAAAAGGAAGTTCAACAAGAAAATACAAATGAAACAACAACAGAACCTTCAGCTACTAATCAAAATGTAGATACTGAAGATAAAACAAACCAAGATGATCGAACTAATATACATAGTCCGTCATCAACAAGCCCAAGGAAAAATTTCTTTGAGAGTTTTGTAGAGAGATTTAAAGATTTTTTAAAAAACGCAGAATAAAATTTTAATTATGAGTTACGATAACGATACAAATAGCCTAACATTTGATTTACCCAAAAACAGATCTAATGTGATTAAAGTTTTGGGTGTTGGAGGTGGT
>Ga0102927_1000076_pt1 | contig 20011 bp, 16 predicted proteins | sample SalPon1_A_H2O_MG_FD_78208 | JGI IMG/M metagenome (GOLD analysis project Ga0102927, IMG submission 78208) | Salt pond water microbial communities from South San Francisco under conditions of wetland restoration - Salt Pond MetaG R1_A_H2O_MG | ecosystem: Environmental > Aquatic > Non-marine Saline... | reverse complement strand
TCACCGCGTTTTCGCAATGTTAAAACCTCATCAACCAGCCCCTGCTTGAGCATTTGGTTAAACCGATGCTCAATGCGCGCGTGCAAACGCTGCCGGTTTTCTGGCTCAACACTTACTCTGACCGGATACCAAGGCAAGGGTTCCTCATGCACTCCCGTTTGCAGTGTGCTCAGAGGTTTACCGGTCAAGTGATACACCTCCAGCGCACGTTGAATTCGTTGCGCGTCATTAGGGTGCAGACGCGCAGCCGCTACTGAATCCACCTGATCAAGTCTGGCATGTAAAGCCGGCCAGCCACTCTGTGCAGCCTCAGCTTCGAGCGCCGCGCGGTATGCCGTATCAGCGCTAGGCAGTGCTGATAGCCCTTGTAGCAAGGCTCGAAAATACAACAGGGTGCCACCGACTAGCACAGGCACACGGTTAGCGGCATGGCTTGACTGAATGAGTGCTTGCGCGTCCATCGCAAACTCAGCTGCTGAGTAGGCTTGCGCTGGATCCCGAATATCAATCAATCCATGCGGCGCTTCGGCTAGCGTTTTCGCGTCGGGCTTAGCCGTACCAATATTCAACCCGCGATAGACCATGGCTGAGTCAACGCTAATTAAATCAACCCCGCCCATGCGATGTAGCGCTAAGGCTAAATCAGTTTTGCCCGAAGCGGTGGGCCCCATTAGACAAATAATCGGCTTTTGCGAGGACGCTTTACGCATGGGGGCGAAATGGCAATTTATTGACCGCGCAGGAAAAGTCGATCGAGTTCACGCATATCGAGCTCGATCCAGGTTGGCCGGCCATGATTACACTGATCAATATTTGGCGTACGTTCCATCTCGCGTAAAAGCCCTTCCTGCTCAGCGAGTGAGAGCTGTCGATTCGCCCGCACCGAGCCATGGCATCCCATCGTTCCCAGTAAGTGAGCGATTCGCTCATCCACCGTATCGGGCGAGTGTCCGGTAGGGTTGGCCTCACTTCTGAGTTCAGCGAGCACATCACGTAACATCGCCTCGCCATCGGCACCCACTAACAGAGCCGGAAGTGAACGCAGTCTTAATTGCTCCGGGCCAGCGCGATCGATATCTAACCCCATCTTAGCTAATAGGCCCTGAGCATCTTCCGCCAAGTCCGCCTCAGCCGGCGTCACAGCGATAGCGGCTGGCACCAACAAAGCCTGCTGTGCCACGCCTTGTGTTGCATATTGGCGTTTGAGTCGTTCGTAGACGATACGTTCATGCGCGGCGTGCATATCCACAAGAATCAAGCCTCGCTCGGATTGCGCGAGCACATAAACGCCATGCATTTGCCCAATGGCATGACCAAGTCGGGGGATCGCTTGCGATTGATCTACTGCTCGCTCAGCGACCGGCGTAGACAGCTCACGCGCATGATCACTGTATATCGCACGTGCCTCGGCAAGCGGTAATGCGACGGTGCCAGCGGGTTTTGGCGATGGATTGGTAAAGTATGCAGCCGCACTCGGCATCCCATCAGATGGCGGTTGATCCGCACCGGCTTTCGCCGCGGCCGCGCCTCCTTCAGCCAGTGCTTTGGCAACTTGCCGCTGAATGAAATCAAAGACAAAGCCACTATCCCGAAAACGCACTTCATGCTTTGTTGGATGCACGTTGACATCAACCTGAGCAGGGTCGATTTGCAAATGCAGTAAATACGTTGGAAATCGATCCTTAAATAATACATCGGCATAAGCGCGACGCAGGGCTTGGGTCACCACCCGATCACGAATCATGCGACCGTTGAGATAGACATATTGTAAATCCGCCTGAGCGCGCGAGGCGGTTGGCAACCCAAGCCACCCAGCAAGCGACATGCCTGCAACCTGCGTATCTAGCTGCAACGAGGCATCGACAAACGCCTTGCCCATTAGATCCGCTACGCGGCGTTGTGAATGCTCGAGATTGAGTGCTGGCAGCTGCAAAAGCTCTCGGCCGTTGTGGGTCAATCGAAACGCCACCTCAGGCCGACCCAGTGCCATTCGCCGGACAAGCTCTTGGATATGCCGTAATTCAGTGCGCTCGGTGCGTAGAAATTTCCGTCGTGCCGGCACTCGATGAAACAAGTCACGCACTTCAACCGTCGTACCCAGTGGATGCGGTGCGGGCGCAATCGATTGCGCGCTGCCGGACGCTAGCGTGTAACCATGCGCGCTATCAGCAGATCGTGTGGTGATTTGCAGTGTGGAGACCGAAGCGATGCTTGGCAAAGCTTCACCGCGAAAACCCAATGTGGCGATATGCTCAAGATCCGTGAGCTCAGCAATTTTGCTCGTGGCATGTGATTCGCTCGCTAAAGCCAGATCATCAGCGTTCATACCGCGGCCATCATCACGCACCCGAATCAGGCGTTTACCGCCGGCTTCCACATCAATCTGAATTGCACTGGCGCCGGCGTCTAGGGCGTTTTCCAGTAATTCTTTGAGCACAGAAGCAGGCCGCTCAATGATCTCACCGGCGGCAATTTGGTTCACTAATTCAGGCGAAAGGCGCTTAATTGGCATAAACCAATTATGCCTGAATCAGGGAATTTGCAGGGTACGTCCTGTCGCGATCACATCACCACCGATGTTATTCGCTTGACGAAGCTGCTGGAGAGAGATGGCATGACGTTGAGCAATTCCCGATAAGGTATCGCCACTTTGCACGGTGTACTCGCCGGCCTCTAGCGCAAGCGCTGGGCGTTGTTTAGCCACATAGGCTCTAACGCCGTGCAAAATGCCATTTGCCAACCGCCGCTGATAGTCTTTCGATTTAAGTCGGCGTTCTTCATCTGGATTAGAGATAAAGGCAAGCTCAACGAGTACCGAGGGCATATCTAAGGATTTCAATACCGCAAATCCTGCCTTCTCCACACCACCACCATGAACATCGCCTAGCGCATCCATTTCCGTTAGCAACACTTTTGCAACCCCAACGCTCTCCTCCACGGTGTGGGCACGCGATAAATCAACCAACACAGAAGCAAGTTGCGCATCTTTGTCGGATAACGAGACGCCACCAATTTGGTCAGCTCGATTTTCGCGTTGCGCGACCATGCGCGCCATTTCGCTTGAAGCGCCATTTTGCGAGAGCACAAATACCGAGGAGCCTTTGACGCGACGATCATGGAAAGCATCTGCATGCAATGAAATGAATAAATCGGCTTTGGCCGCCTTCGCCTTTTGCGTGCGCTTACGAAGCCCGATGTAATAATCACCATCTCGAATTAACACAGCACGTAAGCCGGCAACCCGATTGACTCGCTGAGCGAGCTTGCGTGCGACCGCGAGTACAATGTCCTTCTCGTAGGTTCCTGAGGCACCAATTGCGCCGGGATCTTCACCCCCATGACCCGCATCAATTGCAACCACAAACTCACTCGGAGCCGCCGTCGTCGCCGTTTGCACGGGTTTATCCGCTTGTCCACGCTCTGCCACTAATGTCTTTGCATCCGCCGACCGGGATTTAGTGTGATGCAAATCAACGACTAAACGATGACCATAGGTATCGTTAGGCGCGACCTCGAAACTCTCCGCTTGAGTGGCATACTCTAAATCAAAAACCACCCGCACACCCTCATCACGCCTACCTGTGCGCACCGTTTTAATTGGGCCCACTTGGTGAATATCGTCAACCAAATTCGCTTTAATTTCTGCGCCATGAAGATCAATAACGGCGCGATCTGGGCCCTCAAGCATAAACAGTGAATGCGTCACCGGAGCGCTAAGATCAAACACCACGCGCGTGTGATCAGGCCCATTCCAAGTCCGCACCGCTTCAACCAGCGTATTAGCGAGTGCCGTTACTGGCAGGGTAAGCAGTAAAATAGCGAGTGTGAGGACGCGCATGTCCCCTCCCAAAGTCCAACTTGGTAAACGGTATGCCACAGCGCGAAGCAGATTTCAATAAAATCGTGCCTTAATAATGAGATAGCGCATTATCTTAGTTAAATTTATCAAGCTCAACTGCCAATTCAGGCCATTGCCTCTCATCCCAAGCCAAATTAGCACGGCGACCGCCGGCCTCTCCCTCAAGGGCAATACTCAACATCGCCTCTGGCAGAACACCAATACCTTGCTCTGGCCACTCCACCAGCAATAGCCCCGTATCAGTCAACTCACGAAGGCCAATAAACTCAAGCTCCTCTGAGTCAGCGAGGCGATAGAGATCTAAGTGAAACACTTGTCTATCGCTAAGCGCATAAGGCTCGATCAAGGTGTAAGTAGGGCTTCGCACCGGTCCTTCATGCCCCGCGGCAAGCAACAGACCTCGGACTAGAGTGGTTTTTCCAGCCCCTAAATCGCCATGTAGATAAACACAGCCTAATCGCGGCCGCGTGCCATCGAGTGCAGCGCCTAATGCCGTTGTTGCGGCCTCATCAGCCAACCAAATCGAGCGCTGCATCATGGATTAACCACCTCGCGCAATGCCGCTACCACGTCTCCCGCCAGCAATCCCCGCTCACCGCTCATCGCGGCGTTATCTGCCGCTCGGGCATGCACATCAACACCCAGGCAAGCTGCATCCAATGCGTTTAATCCCTGCGCCCACAATCCGGCAATCACGCCGGTGAGAACATCGCCCATGCCACCGCTCGCCATACCCGGATTGCCTCGATCACAGAGATAAACCTGAGCCCCGTCACTAATCAATGTGCCTGCACCTTTGAGGACCGCGACACCACCAAAACGTTGGGCTAGGGCAATCACCGCCGCAAACCGATCGGCCTCGATTTCGCCCACAGCGATGTCCAGCAATCGCGCGGCTTCTCCGGGATGCGGGGTTAATACCCAGTCATCACGAACCAACACTCGTCCCGCAGACTTCGCCATTTGCGCGAGTCCGTTCAAGCCATCGGCATCCACGACTAATGGCTGCTGGGCATCGAGTGCTTGGGTTAAGAGCGTTTGCCCCCAATCCCCCTGACCCAACCCCGGCCCAATCGCCAGAATATCGGCACGCGCGAATAGCCTCTGATTCTGCTCACTCTCTGTCACCGGGTCACTCACACCATGAGTCATAAGCTCGGGACGGGCCGCGAGCACCGCAGTAACGTGTTCAGGCCGGGTCAAACAACGCGTTAGCCCAGCCCCCGTTCGCGCTGCCGCCTCGGCCGCTAGACGTATCGCACCACCCATGCCCTGATCGCCACCAACCAGCAATACCTCACCACAATCGCCTTTATGTGAGGTTTTCGGACGTTTTACTAATCGTTGTTGTCGACATTGCTCATCCAGCCGCCAAGTCGATGGCGAGATGCCTGAGTAAATCGCCTTGGGCACTTGTAAATCATCAAAAATGATCTCACCGACGTAGTCACGGGCTTGGCCGGTAAAAAGTCCCTGTTTAAGCCCAATAAATGTCGTTGTAATCGTCGCTTTAATTGCGCAGCCGAGTACCTGGCCTGTTTGCGCGCTTAGCCCTGAGGGCACATCCACTGCAATAACGGGTCGTGCCGCTTGATTGACCGCCTTGATCCACATTGCAAGCTCACCGCTGATCAGCCGATCGAGACCAATGCCGAATAGCGCATCAACAATCACCTCAGCGGATTGCGCGCGATCGGTAGAAAAAGCCACGGGCGTAAGGCAATCGAGCGCTTGCTGGGCGGCGCGCGCCGCATCACCATTGACGTTGGCGCTAGCGCCGAATGAACATAAGTCTACCGCGAGCCCTGCCTCAGCAGCCAAGCGCGCAATGACATAACCATCACCCCCGTTATTGCCACCACCGCAAAGCACCATGATGCGTTGTGCACTGGGATAGCGCTGGCGTAAAACGCGCCAAGCGCAACGCCCTGCTCGCGCCATTAAAAGGCCACCCGAAATCCCATGATCAGCCATGGCAGAACGATCAAGCGCACGGACTTGCGCGGGTGTGTAAAGTGTCGTGGGGTATGTATTCATGCCTGTAGTATAGCGCTGACATCCACACCCGCCGAGTCGGTAGACTATAGGTATTCGTTGATCAGGAGCGATGATTTGGCCGCAACATCTGAGTCTGAACACCCCGATATGGCCCACCTAGCGCAGGATATTCGGCAATGGGGTGAGGCGCTAGGGTTTAATGCCGTAGGAATTGCACAGCCGGATTTAGCGGGTGATGAAGCGCATTTACTCGACTGGCTGAAAGCCGGTCGCCATGGAACGATGAGCTGGATGGGCCGACACGGCCGAAAGCGCGCTCATCCCGAGCACTTAGTTCCCGGTACGCTAAGAATTATTAGCGTTCGTTTGGACTATCATCCACCGAATCTAGAGGCCGATGACGCCATTTTGGCGGATGGCCGGCGCGCGTTTATCGCCCGCTATGCCCTTGGCCGTGATTATCACAAGCTCATGCGAAAGCGATTACAACAGCTCGCTCGCCACATCGAGCAAGCGGTGGGGGCATTTGGCTATCGCGCTTTTGTCGATAGTGCACCAGTGCTAGAAAAGGCACTTGGACGTAACGCTGGGCTTGGCTGGATCGGCAAAAATACCTTATTGCTCAGCCGTGATGCCGGCTCCTATTTCTTTCTAGGTGAACTGTTTACCGATTTGCCTTTGCCCGCAGATGAGCCTGTGGAGGACTTATGCGGGAGTTGCCGCGCCTGTATCGATGTTTGCCCAACCCAAGCGATCACTGCCCCCCGGCAGCTTGATGCCCGGCGCTGTATTTCCTATCTCACCATTGAGCACGAAGGCAGCATTCCAGAGGATTTACGTCAGAGCATTGGCAATCGAGTCTTTGGCTGTGATGACTGCCAATCGGTGTGCCCGTGGAACCGATACGCGCAACCCACGGATGAGGCAGATTTTCATCCTCGCCATGGCCTAGAAAACACCTCACTGGTGGCGCTGTTTAATTGGGATGAAGCCACCTTTCTAAAACGTACCGAAGGCTCCGCGATTCGCCGACTCGGCCATGAACGCTGGCTACGCAACTTAGCCATTGCACTGGGCAATGGACCATCGGAGGCAGCCTCGATTAATGCACTGCGCGCCCGACTTGATCACCCCTCCGCGTTGGTTTCTGAGCATGTGCAGTGGGCACTGGACCAGCTAGAGAGGACTTGAGGTTTCGCTAACCACGCCAACGCTGATAACGCGCGATAAGTCCGGCGGTTGAGCCATCTAGCCCCACCGCCGTTTTCCCACCTGCAATCACCGGCTTTAAATCAGCGGCAAGTCCTTTGCCGAGTTCTACACCAAACTGATCAAACGCATTAATACCCCAAATGGCCGCCTCAACAAACGTTCGATGTTCATAGAGCGCAATTAATGCACCTAATCTAGCGGGCGATAACTGATCTAATAGTAAGGTCGTGCTTGGACGATTACCTGCACAGGCTTGCTCTGCGCTAACCGATTCACCATCGCGTCCATCCATAAGCGCCTGACTTTGCGCGAACAAATTAGCGCTAAGCTCCAATGCATCACCATGCTCACCGGCCACTGGCCGTGCCACACCGATAAAGTCAACAGGCACCACGTCGCTTCCCTGATGCAGGGCTTGGAAAAACGCATGCTGGCCAGGCGTTCCTGTCTGCCCCCAAAGCAGCGGTGAGGTTGCGTGCTCAATGGGGTAACCGGCATGGTCAACCGATTTGCCATTACTTTCCATTACTAACTGCTGGAGGTAGGCCGGTAGACGCCCTAATCGCTCCGTGTAGGGCACCACTGCCTGGCTACGCCGATCCAACACACTACGATTTAGTACAGAGCAAAGGCCCAGCATAACCGGCATGTTCCGCGGAAGTGGCGCACGGGCAAAATGCGTATCCATAGCATGCGCCCCAGCCAGTAATTCATTAAAGGGGCTAGGCCCGAGGCTTAGCATGCAACCAAGACCGACGGCCGACCACAGCGAGTAACGCCCACCAACCCAGTCCCACATCGGCAGTGCCAGTGCGGGATCAAGGCCGAGGGCTTGAACGCGTTCTAAGTTAGCGCTCACGGCAAGGACTTGTTGCGCAATCACCGCATCGCTTGGCACGCGACGCCGTAGCCATGCCATTACCTCGTGTGCATTGGCCATCGTCTCTGGTGTGGCAAAGCTTTTGGAAATGACTAGGACAAGCGTGCGCTCGGGGTCACATGCGGCAAGCGCATGGTCTAGCTCAGTGCCATCAACATTAGCAACAAAATGCACAGGCGGTCCGTCCGCCCATGGCGCAAGCGCTTCGAGAATCAGTCGGGGACCAAGATCTGAGCCGCCAATACCAATACTAATCACCTGCTCAATGGGCTTGCCGGTCGCACCCCGACGCTCTCCGTTTCGGATCGCGTTGGCTAAGGCTGTCATCTTAGTAAGTGTTGAATCGACCTCAGCAGCCACCTCAGATCCCGCCCAACCGCTAACCCCGGCGGGCACTCGCAGTGCGGTGTGGAGCACGGCGCGGTGTTCACTTTGATTGATTGGCTTTCCAGCCAACATGGCATCGCGCTGCATCTCAATTTCCCGGGCCTCAGCAAGCGCGAGCAAAGCTTGACGAGTAGGCGGTGCAATCGGTTGCTTACTAAAATCTGCAAGCAAGCCCTCGACCTCGAGACTATAATCCTCAAAGCGTTTTGGATGATGACTGAATAGCTCACGAATGGACTGGCCTTCAATGACCGGGCGCAGTGCCTTTAATGCGTTCCATTCGGGGGTATCTTCTAACGGCTGCATGCGCATTAACTCCCGATTACAGCGATTGAGACTGGCTTGCTCGAACGTTGTCAATCAGTCGCGCTTGACCTAAATACGCGGCCACAGGAATCACAAAATCGCTATCATCCGGCGTCGCGATCGCAAGATCGGCAGCCCGACGTATTTCTAGATAATCGGGTAATAGACCACTTGCACGAATTTCTGCTAACCCCCAATCCGTTAATTCATCAAAGCAGCGCTCACCAGCCTTTAGCCGCTCGGCTAACGCGCATAGAGTACGGTAGAGAACGCTCGCCTGTTCACGCTGGCTGTCATTTAGGTAAACATTTCGACTGCTCATCGCCAAGCCATTGGGTTCACGCGCAATCGCAGCGCCCATCACTTCAACAGGTAGGCTTAAATCGCGCACCATGTGCTGGATTACCATTAATTGCTGATAGTCTTTGAGGCCAAAGACTGCGACATCGGGTTGAACAATATTCAGCAGTTTCGCGACCACCGTTGCGACACCGCGAAAATGCCCGGGCCGTGAGATTCCACAAAGAATATTATCTAGGGCGGGGACAGCGACCTCGGTACGCAACACCGGACCATCAGGATAAATTTCAGCCATACTCGGCGCAAAGACCAAATCTGCACCACGTGCCTTGAGCAACTCACAATCCGCCTCATAGGTTCGCGGATAGGCAGAAAAATCCTCACCTGGCGCGAATTGAGTGGGATTAACAAAAATACTCACTACAACCTGCTCGCACTCAGCTCGCGCTTTATCGACTAAGGTTAAATGCCCGCCGTGAAGATTGCCCATGGTGGGCACCAAGCCGATTCGTCTGCCAGAACCACGCCAGGCATGGACGCGCTCGCGAAGCGAAGCGATGCGAGTCACCTCCTCCATAGCCACTAAAAACTGTGCTCAGCACTTGGAAATTGACGCGTTTTGACCGCCTTGACATAGGCCGCCAAAGCGTCAGCAACACTCTCGGTATCTTGCAAAAAATCATGGCTAAAGGTCGGTTTTCGACCCGGCGTGATTCCTAACATGTCTTGTAGCACCAAAATCTGTCCATCGCAGTCAGCGCCGGCACCGATACCGATCAGCGGCACATCAACGCGGGCTTGTATTTTCGCGGTTGTTGAGGCGCTTAAACATTCTATCAACAGTAAATCAGCGCCAGCGGCCTGCAGCGCATCAGCATCGGCAAGTAGCTGAGCTGCCTCGGCTTCATTACGGCCTTGAACGCGATAGCCGCCGAGCTGACCCACTCGCTGTGGGCGTAAACCAAAATGCGCGCATACCGGCACTCCAGCTTGCGAGAGTGCCTCCACAATAGGCGCTTGCTCAGCACAGGCTTCGACTTTAACCATATCCGCACCACCTTGTTTTATGAGCAGCGCAGCGTTGTGAAGTGCTAACTGACAATCCGTATCACTTAAAAACGGCATATCTGCCAGTAAATAGGCGCGTTTGAGTCCACGTGCTACACATTGGGTGTGATAAACCATTTCCTCGACTGTGACCGGCACGGTACTCGCATGGCCTTGTATGACCATACCTAATGAATCACCCACCAATACCAAATCAACGCCAGCGGCATCCGCAGCAACTGCAAAGCTATAATCATAGGCGGTCAGCGCGGCAATCGGCTCGCCGGCCGCTGGCATCGAGCGCAGTGTCGATAAGGTGATATTTTTAGACATAACTCAAATCAACCTTCGATCAGGATTAAAATAGTGTCGCCCGCTATGTACCCGTTTCATTTCCTCAATAAGCACCTCTAAATGGGCGCTTTCGTTGGCCGGGTCAATGGCGGCACTATTCACAATTAACACAGGGGAGTCGCTATAGTGATGAAAAAAATCAACATAGGCGCCCGCTAAGCGCTCTAAATATTCGCTATCAAGCCGCGCCTCGGGTCCGCGGGCATAGCGACGTAATCGCTCTTGCAGGACCTCTACCGGGGCTTGCAAGTAAATCACTAAATCAGGCGCTGGCACCCCTGGTGAGAGTGTTTGCCAAACCCGATCGTAGAGATCAAATTCATGCGCATCGAGATTGAGTTGTGCAAAAAGCCGATCTTTGGCAAACAGAAAATCCCCAACCAGCCGTGGTTGAAATAAATCGCTTTGGCGCAGGCGCGAGAGCATTTCTGCACGCTGCATTAGGAAAAACAGTTGGGTGGGAAAGGCGCCTTCACGCGGATTACGATAAAACCGCTCTAAAAACGGATTATCCTGACTGCGCTCGAGTAGCGTTTCAGCATCCATGCGCTCGGCAAGCTGTTCAGCCAGACGCGACTTACCCACACCAATTGGCCCTTCCACCACAATGTAATTGAGTCCGTTTTCCATGCGCTTTTAATCCACCAAAATCAAATCACTCGCATTAACATCGGCCAGCAGTGAGACAAGCGGCCCATGGCCTGGCACCCTCAGATCAGGCGCGATATCTGCCAGAGGATACAGGACGAAAGCACGAGCCGGCAGACCCGGATGGGGAACGGTTAACTCAGGCGCTTGGCTTTGCCAATCACCATAAATCAGAATATCTAAATCAAGCGGCCGTGGCCCCCAACGCTCACCATCACGGCGACGTCCTGCTTGTGCCTCAAGGCGCTGCAATGCGCTCAGTAATGCCCAGGGCTTTAGAGTTGTCTCTATACCCGCGACTGCATTGACATAATCAGGTTGCCCTGCCGGTCCCATGGGTGGGTTTTGATAAAGCGGTGAGGCTTTAAGCAACTGCGTTTGCGTGAGCGTACTCAGCGCTTCTATGGCCTGTCTTACTTGCTCCACCGGGGCTTTTAAATTGCTACCAATGCCAATGTAAGCAATCACGCTAGCCAACCGTTCTGCCCCTTAGTGATTGTTTGAATCCGCAGGGCCCGGTGCACCCTGCCGGCGACGCCCACCACGGCGACGGCGGGTGGGTGTGGGAGGCGGTGCATCTTCACTGGTGGTTGTGAAGTGCTTCCACCAGGCCGCTAATTCGCGATCCACAATCCCAGCTTCGCCACGCAGCAGTAGGAAATCATAAGCAGCTCGAAAACGTGGATGACCAAACAGGCGCCGGGCCTTGGCCGCAGAGCGTGTATCAAATCGAGGCTGCAAGGCCCAGATCTCGCGCATCGGCAAGGCAAAGCGCTTTGGAATGGCCACTTGTCGGAGTTGGCGTTCAAGCGCTTCAGTCACCGCTTGCTCAAACAGCTCGCGATTAATCTCGCTTCTTAATTGTGCGCCTGGCAATTGTGCAAGAATGGCGGGCCAAATTAGCGCTGCAAATAAAAACGCCGGCGTGACCGGCCGGCCCTCGTTGACACGTTTATCCGTGCTCTCAAGCGCTCGCGCTAAAAAAGTAATCAGTTCGCCATGGCCATCATCATCTAATGCCGTGTCAGTGGCAGGAAAGAGATAGCGAAAAAGACCGTGCTGGCGCAGCGACTCAAAGGTCTCAACACCCTGACCCGCCATCAACAACTTTAAGACTTCATCAAATAAACGTGCGGGCGGAATGTCGTCGAGCAAATCAGCCATGCGTGGAATCGGATCGGCCGTTGCTTGATCAATAACAAAACCAAGTTTGGCAGCAAACCGAACCGCTCTTAACATTCGAACGGGGTCTTCACGATAGCGCACGGCCGGATCGCCAATTAATTGTAATCGTCCCGCTTTAAGATCCGCCATACCCCCGGCGTAATCCACAACCGTAAAATCGGCGATATTGTAGTAGAGCGCATTAATCGTAAAATCACGCCGTAGCGCGTCTTCTTCGATATTGCCGTAGACGTTATCGCGCACAATCATACCGTCTTCGACGACTCGCTCACCCGATTCCTCAGCGACCTCCGGCTCAGGTGGGTGCAGGGCGCGGAACGTGGCAACCTCAATGATCTCAGGGCCCCAGTGGACGTGCGCTAAGCGAAATCGGCGACCAATGAGACGACAATTACGGAATAATGCTTTGACTTGCTCAGGCGTCGCATCGGTGGCGACATCAAAATCTTTTGGCTCCCGGCCGAGCGATAAGTCACGCACACCACCACCGACGAGATAAGCGCCATAGCCCGCGTTTTTTAATCGATAAAGCACCGTTAGAGCGCGCTCGCTTATTTGCGAACGTGAGATCACATGCTCGTCGCGTGGGACGATGGTGGGCGCGTTAGAAAGGTGTTGAAGATCACTCACGAAGTGGACCGAGCCTCTTGTGCGATAAGGACGACGCCGTATAATACCAGCCTTTACAAGCTCCCATCGTCTAGCGGTTAGGACGCTGCCCTCTCAAGGCGGAAACCGGGGTTCAAGTCCCCGTGGGAGCGCCATGTATTGATCCAGTCTGGCATACCCCAGCGGCCATTTATCTCGTATCATTCTGCTATGAGTATCCCGATCGACAATCGCCCCAGCCTGCTGCGCCGTCTCGCCGCTGTGCTCTACGACGGTTTGCTGCTAATCGCCCTTTGGATGGGAGCGAGCATGCTCTGGGTGATTTGGCAAGACGGTACCGCCGTCAATGCTGGCGATGGTTTGTACCGAATTTATCTATTGGGTGTGGCCTATGCATTTTTTGTTGGCTTTTGGGTGATTGCCGGGCGCACGTTAGGGATGCAGGCCTGGCGACTTACGCTAGTAAATGCCGAGAGTGAACGCTTAAGCGCAAGCGCTGCTTCGCATCGATTTGTGATGGCCTTGCTCTCGTGGATACTGCTAGGCGCGGGTTTTTTATGGGCGCTAATTGATCGCGAGGGGCTGACCTGGCATGACCGGCTTTCTAAGACTTATCTTTATCTTGAGCCCAAGCAGCGTTAGCGCACACGCTTGAGCGCAACCAGCGCGATGGCCAAAAAAAGCACCGTTGGCGCGAGTGCGCTTAGCGCAGGCGGCAAGCCGTAGACCAATCCCGCATTGCCCAAAAAGCGATTAAGCAGGAAAAACGCTAAGCCAATTAATACGCCTAAAAATATCTGCTGGCCGACCCCGGTACTACGCGGCGAGGCGAACACCATCGGGACGGTAAGCAAGAGCATGACCAACGTGGCCAATGGCGTTGTTATCTTTACCCAAAGGGCAAGCTCATAACGCGCGCTATCTAGGGTATTAGCCCGTAGATATTGGATATAACGAAAAAGCTCCACACCGGCTAAGGTAGCGGGCGATACAGTCACCACCTCAAGCGTTGCCGGCTCAAGATCACCACCCAAACGCAGACTTGGCTCAGTGACAACATCCACGCCGTCCATACTGAGGGATGTTATTTCAGCGGGGGATAACACCCAGGCAGAGCCATCATGCCGCGCCTGAGGCGCGGTAATAATGCGGGTTAGCCGATTATCTTCCATGGCATAAACGCGCACATCCGCTAGCCAATCCGATCGCACCACTCGTTCGACTCGAAACACTAAGTTGCCATCTCGTGCCCAATAACCACCGGCCGCCAATCCAATTTCACTGTTCTGTGCTTCGGCCTGGATGGCTTGAGCCATGCGGGTTGCTTGTGGTGCGACCCACTCTCCAATTGCCGCGGCAAATAGCGCTAAACCAACGCCCGCGAAAACAACACTGCGCGCGATTTGAGCAACCGACAACCCCACCGCGCGCATAGCGACGAGCTCACCGCGAGCAGCCAACCCCCCTAGGCTGACAAGCGCCCCAATCAGAGTCGCCATCGGAAACGCTTCGTAGGCACGCTGCACCATTGATAGCGCCACGACCAACATAGCCGATGACAAATCATAGCCTCCTTGGCCAATATCATCTGCCTCATCAATAAACTCAAAAACAAAACTAAGACACACAATCACCAGCAGGCCTGCCAAGGCACCCAGCATCACGGTTACGGCAATATAACGATCAAGGCGTTTCATGAGTTTCCAGCTCGCCAGCCCAATCCAAACCGGCTACGAAGCGCCCATAAGCTCAGTAGCAAGGCAAGGGCATGGACCCACAACACACCCACCCAAGCAAACCCCTGACCCGAAGCAACCCAATCTTGTGCGGTATAGAGAACATTAAAATAGATCATAAACAACAACACCGCCGTGACGACCTGGCCATAGCGACCACGGCGTGGATCCGTGCGTGCCAGTGGCAAGCTTCCCAGCGCTAAAATAAGCACCATTACCGGGAATGACAGTCGCGTTTGTAGCTCGGCAAGCGCTTCTAAATCACCCCGTTTTAAAAGAGCGCTTAGCGCTAGCGCATCCAATCCCACGCCCGGTTCTATGGCCTCTGGCTCAGCAATTTTTACGCCTTGCGCTTCGTAGCGCATGATCTGCCACGCCCCAGCACCCGGCTCGCCGGCGTAACGCCAGCCGTTATCCAGAACTAAAAACTCACCTGCACCCAAGGCATTCAACGCCCGCCGCCCCTTTTGCGCCACCCAAATTTGATGCTCACCACCGTCTCGTCGCTCCAGGAAGACACCCTGCATCATGCCGTTTGCATCAACCTCACTAACAAAGACCGTGCTTTGCTCACCCAATGTCGTAAACCGCCCCGGCTGCACACCCGCAAAGCGAGCTTGTTGTTCTGCATTGGCAAACACTCGATCAGCGACGCGCTCTGCGGCAGGACCTAAAGTGAGCGTAAGTGCGGCAACGACGAGTGCGAGCGGGATCGCCAAGGCAAAGATACCGCGATAGATTTGGCTGGGCCCAATACCACAACCCGCCAAAGCGGTCATTTCAGAGTCGCGATAGAGCCGGGCAAGGGCAAGCACCGCGCCGAGAAAAAAACTCCCGGGCAATACCACACCTAAATTCGCAGCAGCCTTAAGTCCTAAAAGAGTAAAAATGACGCTGGCGGGGATATCACCACTTGCGGCATCGGCCATAAATTGCACTAATCGATTGGTGAGTAAAACAATCAGCAATACGATAGTGACCGCTAGCCATGCGCCAAGGAGTTCTCTTAGCAGATAGCGACTTAAACGACTTAGCCCCACGACAGCGCCCCTACGCCTGCGGTAATCTTATGAGCTTGTTGCAATGCGTTTCTCCTATAGCGGGCAATCCGCTGGGAGACAATACTACCGTTGCGGAGCCAATAATGCCGCGCATCGACTTTTACATTTTAAACGTTGAAGGCGCTCAAGCGCGGGCGCATTTTTGTTGTCGGCTTGCTGCACGCGCTTGGCGCGAAGGCATGAGCGTGTATATTCGCTCGGCTGATGAGGCCGCTGCCGCACATCTTGATACGCTTTTATGGACATTTGATGCTACGAGCTTTATTCCTCATGGCCAGGACTCGCAGAATGGAAACAACCCAATAGTGATTAGCCCAAGCCATCAGCCCGGCGCATTATTAATTAATCTCGCCGACTCACCAAGTGATGACTGGCAGGACCGTGAACGCGTTGCCGAGGTCATTACAGCCGATACCGCTACGCGCAAAATCGGTCGCCTCCACTACCGGCATTATCAACAAGCCGGCAGTGAACCCCACACCCATCACATTGAGCACTAGGAGCCGCCTCGCCCCATGGAGAAAACCTACAACCCCCGGCAAATTGAACCGTCATGGTATGCGACTTGGGAGCGCCGAGGCTATTTTCGCCCCAGCGGTGAGGGCCAGCCCTACTGCATTATGATCCCGCCACCCAATGTCACCGGCACCTTACATATGGGGCATGCTTTTCAAAACACGCTAATGGACATTCTCACGCGGTATCGCCGCATGGCCGGGGATAACACGCTTTGGCAACCGGGCACTGATCACGCTGGCATCGCGACACAAATGGTGGTCGAGCGACAACTTAATGCCGAGGGCGGCAATCGACATGACTTAGGGCGTGAGGCGTTTATCGAGAAAATTTGGACATGGAAAGAGCAATCGGGCGGCACGATTCAAAATCAAATGCGCCGGCTTGGCTCCTCAGTCGACTGGGAGCGTGAGCGCTTTACGATGGATGAGGGCCTATCTGAGGCGGTCCGTGAGGTCTTTATCACCCTACATGAACAAGGGCTCATTTATCGCGGCCAACGCTTGGTCAACTGGGATCCCGTATTACAAACAGCCGTATCTGATTTAGAGGTTGAATCAACCCAAGAGCAAGGCTTTATCTGGAATCTCCGCTATCCGCTGACTGCTAGCGATGACTATCTTGTTGTCGCAACCACTCGGCCTGAGACGATGCTTGGGGATAGCGCTGTGGCGGTTAACCCTGAAGATCCGCGCTACACCCATCTCATTGGCAAAACCGTCACCCTGCCACTCGTTGGTCGCGAGATCCCAATTGTGGCTGATGATTATGTGGACCCAGCTTTTGGCACGGGCTGTTTGAAGATTACACCAGCACACGATTTTAACGACTACCAAGTCGGACTCCGCCATGGCTGTGAACCGATCAATGTGCTCACCGGTGATGCCTGTATTAATGATAATGCCCCCGAGGCGTATCGCGGACTGGATCGTTTTGCCGCCCGTGAACAAATTGTGGCTGACTTTAAAGCACTCGGGCTACTTGAGGGGATTGAACCACACACCCTCATGGTCCCCCGCTGCGATCGCACAGGTGCCATTGTCGAGCCCTATTTAACCTATCAGTGGTTTGTTGATTTGACCCGCGAGCAACAAGCGGATGGCCGCGCTGGTGGCTGGCAAGCCATTACCCAACCGGCGATTAACGCCGTACGAAATGGGGATATTCGGTTTACCCCAGAGAATTGGACCAAAACCTATTACAACTGGTTAGAGGACATCCAAGACTGGTGCATTAGCCGTCAGCTTTGGTGGGGACATCGCATACCGGCCTGGTATGACTCTGAAGGCAACGTCTACGTTGGCCGAACGGAAGCACAAGTACGCGAACGCTATCAACTTAATACCGCGCTTACCCTCAACCAAGATCCCGATGTATTAGATACTTGGTTTTCCTCGGCATTATGGCCGTTTTCAACGCTTGGCTGGCCCCAAGACACCGCTGAGTTAGCCACCTTCTACCCCACCAACGTGCTGGTGACCGGTTTTGACATCATCTTTTTCTGGGTAGCGCGCATGATCATGATGGGGCTTAAGTTCCAAGGCACCGTGCCCTTTCGTGAAGTCTATATCCACGGCCTTGTCCGTGATGCCAGTGGCGCGAAAATGTCGAAGTCTAAAGGCAATGTCCTCGATCCGATCGATATTGTCGATGGCATTGATATCGAGGCATTAGTCGAGAAGCGCACAACAGGACTCATGCAACCTAAACAAGCGCCAGCGATTGAAAAACAAACGCGTAGCGAATTCCCGAACGGCATTGCCGCTCACGGCACAGATGCGCTGCGCTTTACCTTCGCAAGCCTTGCGACGACGGGACGCGATGTCGTCTTTGATATGGGCCGAGTCGATGGCTATCGTAACTTCTGCAATAAGCTTTGGAACGCCGCACGCTTTGTGCTCATGAATACCGAGGAGCAAGACTGTGGCGGCAACGGCGGCGAGCTTGCTCTCGGGAGTGCGGAGCGCTGGATTATTTCACGATTGCAATCGACTGCACGCAGTGTGACCGAAGCGCTTAATAGCTATCGTATGGATATCGCCGCTCAAGCCATTTACGAATTTCTCTGGGATGAGTATTGCGATTGGTACCTTGAGCTGTGCAAACCCGTGCTCCAAGGCGAAATTCACTCAGATCGCCAACGCGGTACGCGCCATACGCTAGTTACCGTGCTTGAAGCGGTGCTACGACTCGCTCACCCAATCATGCCCTTTATCACTGAGGAAATTTGGCAACGTTTGGCTCCACTTGCTGGCGTTCGTGGCGAGACCATCATGAAGCAACCGTTTCCGTGCGCCGACCCCAACCGAGAGGACGCGAGTGCTGAGGCTGAAATTGATTGGCTCCAGCGTTTCATTTTGGGAATTCGCCGCATTCGCGGAGAAATGGATATCGCGCCCGCTAAGCGTCTACCGGTTTTATTACAAAACGCCTCGGCACTCGATCAACAGCGCGTTGAGCACCACCGCGAGGCGCTTGATTTTCTCGCTCGGCTAACCTCAATTACTTGGCTTGAGCCTGATGAACAGGCCCCAGAATCTGCCTTAGCCTTAGTCGATCGCTTGGAAATTCGGGTCCCAATGGCTGGGCTCATTGATAAAGCCGCAGAGCTCACCCGACTTGCGAAAGAACGCAGCCGACTCGCGGCTGATTTAACCCGAACAGAGGGCAAGCTCGGCAATGCCAATTTTGTCGACCGGGCCCCAGCCGAAGTGGTTAAACGCGAGCGTGAGAAGCTTGAACAAGCCCGATCCGCAATTGCCCAACTCGATGAGCAGTACGCACGGATAGAAACACTCTAATGATCGTGGCAGACTGTCTTCTCGGAGATAATTTTTAATTCGTCGCCAGGGGAGTCTTCGGACTGAGACTGTGTCGCTAGGCACTGACCCTGGAACCTGAACCGGATCATACCGGCGGAGGAAGTGCGACATGCTGACCCTAACCATAGCGGCAATTATTGCCGCGTTGATTGTTTTTACCTTTTTGGGCTTACAGGCAATTCGCCAAGATAGCCTTGATGACTACCTCACCGCCCGCCATAGCCAAACCGGCATAGGACTTGCGCTTTCGTTTCTAGCCTCAGGAATGGGAGCTTGGATTTTGTTTGCGCCACCAGAGATTGGCGCATTAGTTGGTCCAATTGCTGTTGCTGGCTACGCAGTGGGCTCGGCTTTACCGTTTGTCATCTTAGGACTTATCGGACCTCAAATCCGTGCCCGATTACCCGCTGGACGAAGCTTAACGGAGTTTGCAGCCGAGCGTTTTGGTGTTGGTTTTCGGTATTGGATTGCCGGGCTATCGGTACTTTATATGCTTTGTTTTCTGGCCGCTGAGCTTACCGCCATCGGTGCCATCACACAGTTGCTATCGGGCGTCGATGGGCGGTTTACGATTATCGCCGTTGCCCTGACCACGTTAGCGTACACGGCATTGGGGGGGCTTCGAGCGAGTCTGCTCACTGATCGCTGGCAATCGTTTCTAATGCTCACTTTAATGGGGTTAGTCGCCCTAGCGGTAGTAGGCTTTGCACCGGAGAAAACTGCCCAATCTGGCGCAGGCAGCATGCCAAGCAGCGATTTACTCAGTGGCCTTGCGGTCGCACTTACTTTGGTGATTGCAGTGACCAGCGCCAATCTTTTTCATCAAGGCTATTGGCAACGCGTTTGGGCAGCCCGTGATAATAAGGCACTGCGAATAGGTGCGCTCATTGGCGGGGTTAGCACCGTGATCGTGGTTGCCGTGTTAGGGACAGCGGGCATACTCGCTGCGATGTGGGGATACCCTCTGGGCAATCCACCTATTCCGTTTTTTGCCTTACTCGAGCGCGCGCCGACTTGGCTCACGCTCCCCGCACTCATCCTTGCCATTACGCTGGTGGCTTCATCCGTGGACACGCTAGAGAACGCCTTGG
>Ga0102927_1000071_pt1 | contig 20523 bp, 20 predicted proteins | sample SalPon1_A_H2O_MG_FD_78208 | JGI IMG/M metagenome (GOLD analysis project Ga0102927, IMG submission 78208) | Salt pond water microbial communities from South San Francisco under conditions of wetland restoration - Salt Pond MetaG R1_A_H2O_MG | ecosystem: Environmental > Aquatic > Non-marine Saline... | reverse complement strand
GAACAGGTTCATCTATAATGGACCATTTTCAAAGTTCTATCTTAAGTTTGATAAAGAAAGCCCGCCAAGATTAGGAAGGTTTATAGGTAGAGAGATCGTTCGTGCTTTTGCAAAAGAACATCCTGATGTAAGTCTGCAAAGGATAATAAAATTTGATGCGGAGACCATTTATAAGGACTCAAAGTATAAACCTACATCCAACTAGTTTATCTTCAAACGAGCCTGTTATGCGTGAAATCAATCAATATTACAATAAATAAAATGGACAAGAAAAGATCAGAGATAAAGATAGATGTAACTACGGACGAGAACAATATACCGGAGAGTATTTATTGGTCTGCGGAAGATGGCGGTATAGAATATCAGGATACGAAAGCCACTTTACTTTCCGTGTGGGACCATCAGAACAAGGAAAGCTTACGTATAGACCTTTGGACAAAGGATATGCCACTGGATGAGATGAAACAGTTCTTCCATCAAACACTGGTAAGCATGAGCAGTACTTATTATAGGGCGACCAATGATGAGAAAATGACCGAGACCATGCGTGACTTTTGCAACTACTTTGCAGAAAAGCTCAACCTGAACCAGGACAATGGCGAAGAATAAAAAATTATTCCTTATAACAAAATTAGAGTCTAGTCATCATCTCCCTTATTGGAAGTTGCTCGTCACCTTCGGCATAAAACCTCCCATAGAATGTGATTTGATAAGATTAATAGGTTCCTTTTCGGGACAAAAGAGGAAATGGCAAGCATTCATCGACTTTCTGGATGTAGACTACGAGCTGTTACCCGAAAAGACCTACCAGAAAAGGTTCAGGTCAAAATTTGAAGGTTTCGTGCCTGCACCGGCCATACTTTTGCAGGATAATTATGAATTGAGCACTTTAATATCCAATGTCGATCTGAGGAAAATGAATGATCTGGAAGCTCTAATGGAACTGGTGGAGAGACGTTTATGAACGTACTCTGAGTAAAGTTCCGACCATTGTGAATAAAGAGCTCTTTAAGTTAAGTCCGATCCCGGGCGGATACAGATGAATGCAAGTAACCGTTCCAATGATAGCAATGGATAAGATTGAACACTAGTTGAATATCTTTTACAGCTTTGCGTTCGTGTCAGCTATAAAGTCCAGGATCTGTTTTTTTCCGGTACCGGTTTCCGCTGAGCTCACAAAATAAGGTGGAAGTTCTTGCCAGGTCTCTAAAAGTCTTTCACAATAAACACTCAGATTCTTTTTGATTTGATCTGGCTTTAATTTATCAGCTTTTGTAAAAACCAAAGCAAAAGGAACGCCGTTTTTACCCAGTTCATTGATGAAATTCAAATCATTAGGTTGTGGGTCATGTCGAATATCGATAAGTAGGAAGATCAACACCAGTTGTTCTCTTCCCCTGAGGTATTGATCTATGATCCTGCTAAGTTGTTTACGTTGGGATTTGCTGGTCTTAGCATATCCGTAACCGGGCAAATCTACCAGGAACCAGTTATCATTGATCAAGAAATGGTTGATCAATTGCGTCTTTCCTGGTCTTCCTGAGGTCTTGGCAAGTTTTTTCTTGTCGCACAATCTATTGATCAGGGAGGATTTTCCTACGTTGCTTCTTCCTATGAATGCATATTCCGGGATGTTCCTATCAGGACATTTTTCAACATCAGTATTGCTTTCCACGAATACTGCTTTTTTGATATCCATTTTATAATTTCTTATCTAACAACCATTCATGTAATAGGCGATTGAACTCGTCCGGATGTTCCATCATTGGAGCGTGTCCGCATTTGTCGATCCAATATAGCGTTGCATCTGGCAGTAATCTGTGGAAGTCCTCAGCTACATTAGGTGGTGTTACATCATCCTGTTTTCCCCATATTATGCAGGTAGGCTGATGCATGTCTGGCAGGTCTTTGGCCATATTATGTCTTATCGCGCTTTTAGCGATGGCTAAAGTCCTGATGAGCTTGTTCCTGTCATTTACGGATTCATATACTTCATCCACGATCTCCTTAGTGGCTACTGCGGGATCGTAGAATACGTTCTCCGCTTTTTTTTTGATATAATCGTAATCGCCGCGCTTCGGGTAACTTTCGCCCATTGCATTTTCGTAAAGGCCTGAACTTCCTGTTATCACAAGTCCTTTTGTAATTTCAGGATAGAACTTGGCAGTTAGCAATCCGATATGTCCACCCAGGGAATTTCCTAATAAGATGACGTTCCCGTAATCGCGATGGTCGATGAAGGCCTTGATAAACTTGGCAATGTTCTTGATGTTGGTCTTTAATAACGGATAATCATATATGGGGAGTTCAGGGATGATGACTTTATAACCTCGCCCCGAGAAAAAGTTCAAAACACCATCAAAATTGCTTAGACCACCCATTAATCCGTGTAGGATGATGATCGGTGTTCCTTCACCCTTTTCAACAAAACTGTATTCGCCGTCCTTTTTTAGATCTTGGCCCATTGAAGCGTGAAATTTCAAATGTCAAATATAATATTATTTGCCAAAGATGATGATAAAGCGTATGATTAAAAACATCAGCAAGGGCTTGTACCTTTTACTCTACTAATAATCAAAGCTTGAACCTTGATGCCTTACATTTTGTTGGATAATTGTTAGACAGTTTAAAGTTCAGTAGCGGGTTCAGTCTCTTTCTTCATAATCTTTTAATAGCCAAGTTGATAAAAATTTCTCTGTTCATTCTTAATACGATAGGGAGCATGTTAATAAAAAAATGGAGTATTGTGGTAAAAAGTGGTAAAAAATATATATTTTTGACTGATTAACATTTTGTTGTGACCAATTTAATAGGAACATTCGAGTGTAAAGTAGATACCAAAGGAAGGCTCATGCTACCATCTCCGCTAAAGAAACAATTGCAAGCAGTGCTGAGCGATGGTCTGGTCTTAAAGCGTTCCTTATTTCAGAACTGCATCGAAATGCATCCGATGAACGAGTGGGAAGAAATGATGAAAAAGATCAATTCTATCAATCGGTTCAAGAAGAAGAACAATGATTTCATCAGGAAGTTCATGGCCGGCGTAAAGATGGTCGAGGTAGATGCAAATGCAAGATTGCTTATACCGAGGGAATTGGTTCAATTCGCCGGTATCAAGAAGCAGGTTGTGTTGACCTCGAATGTTAATATGGTGGAAATATGGGATAAACAGCGTTATGAAGAAGCAGTGGAACAAGTTGATGATTTTGCGGAACTCGCAGAAGAAGTAATGGGAAATGATGACAATGAATGAATATCACATACCGGTCATGTTACAGGAAAGTATCAAGGCACTGGATGTTAAGCCGGGTGGTATCTACGTGGATACTACCTTTGGAGGTGGGTCACATTCCCGGGAAATCCTGAAAAACCTTTCATCAAAAGGGAAATTGATCGCATTCGACCAGGATGAAGATTCAGTGGATCAATTGATCGATGATGAGCGATTCACCTTTCATTCGGCCAACTTCAGGTTCATCAAGCGATTTCTCAAATTTGAATCCGTCCATCAGGTAGATGGCATATTAGCAGACCTCGGGATTTCATCACATCATATCGACCTGGCAGAACGTGGTTTTTCCTTGAGGTACGATACAAACTTGGATATGCGCATGGACCAGACACAAGAATTCGATGCCTGCGAATTGATCAATACTTATGATAAACGACGAATTCAAAGCATGTTAAGGGATTATGGTGAACTAAGGGCTGCTTCAAATATTGCTCAGGCCATCATCGATAGAAGAGAGGAAGTAAGGATAGAAACCACCGGTCAGCTTAATAAAATATTGATGCAGTACTTTTCCGAGACCAGGAAGAACAAATTACTGGCCATGGCGTATCAGGCTATAAGGATAGAGGTCAATCAGGAATTGCAAGCTTTAAGGTCGATGTTAGTGCAAGCCACCGAACTTTTGAAACCAGGCGGTAGACTATGTGTGATATCCTATCATTCGCTAGAAGATCGGGCCGTGAAGCGATTCATTAAGAATGGCAACTTTACGAGTGAACCGGAAAAAGATTTTTATGGAAATCCATTGAGCAAGCTAAAACAGATAGGTAAACCACTATTTCCCAGTGATGATGAACTTAAATATAACAATAGGGCGAGAAGTGCCAGAATGCGTATTGCTGAAAAGAAAAGATCATGAGAAAAGGTATCTATGACATACTTCGCGGAGCGTTCCTTACTAGTGACAGGTCGGCTGACAGTTGGCGTTTCATAGGCTATTGTACCCTGCTCGCGATCATCATGATCGCGAGCTCCCATAAGGCTGATCAAAAAGTATTTGAAATAGCTGATCTCAAAGAAGAGGTAAGAGAGGCTAAAAGTCGATTTGTAGAGACTCGGAAAAGATTGATGCAAGTGAAGATGGAGACACGTATCATCAATAAGATGAAAGATGAGGGATTACAGGTCAGTTCTGACGCACCTACAAAGATAATAGTAGAAGATAAGGAAGAATAAGATGGACCCGGAAAAGAACATCCTTAAACGATTTTATATCATATTGGCAGGCTTCGGTATTTTCTTATGCCTGATCGTCTATAAGCTGGTCGACATTCAATTCTTCAAAGATGAAAAGTACAAGGAACTTGCTCAGCGGTCTACATCAAAGACTTTTACCATAGAACCGAACCGGGGTGACATCTATGATGCAGAGCTGAACTTATTAGCCACGTCCATTCCTCATTACACTATAAGGTTTGATGCGGTTACCGTTGATGATCGATTATTTCAGGAAAAACTACCAGCTCTTGCAGATTCTCTGAGCCGAATGCTCCCGCGCTCGCGTTCCTACTATATCAACAAACTAAAAAAAGCGAGGAACCATGAAAACCGATACCTTTTCATTGCAGAAGACCTGGACTTCCTGGACTATAAACGTATTTCAAAATTCCCCATTTTTCGCAAAGGTCCATTTAGTGGTGGCTTCATAGCAGAACAAAAGCTAGTCCGTGAGAATCCATTGGAAGAGAAAGGTAGAAGGACCATCGGCTATGGTATCGTAGGACTGGAAGGAGCCTATAATGAATACTTGAACGGTCTGGAGGGAAAAAGGCTCAAACAAAAGATCGCCAACGGTCAATGGAAACCCATTAATGACAGAAATGAAATAGAGCCAGTTGATGGTATGGATGTCGTATCTACTATAGATGCCAATCTTCAGGACGTTGTTCATAGAGCCTTACTGGAACAACTGGAAAGGTATGACGCTGATCATGGTTGTGCCATTGTGATGGATGTTAAGACCGGAGCTATAAAGGCTATTAGCAACTTAGGCAAAAGCAAGACGTCCGGCAACTATTATGAAAAAAGGAACTATGCGATCTATGAATCCCAGGAACCGGGTTCCACTTTTAAATTGATGTCACTTGTAGCAGCCCTGGAAGACGATAAGGTTGATACTTCAGATATCCTGAAAACCGGAAATGGTTCCTATAAATTGTATGATAGATGGGTAAGGGATTCTGAAAAGAAAGGTTATGGAGATATATCAGTAGCTAAGGCATTAGAGGTATCTTCTAACGTAGGTTTCGCCAAACTGATCGATCAAAATTATAATGATGAGCCTGAAAGGTTCGTAAACAGGTTGATCAACATGGGTTTGAATGAGAAGACCGATGTTCAAATAAAAGGTGAAGGTACGCCGCGGATACCACAACCTAATGATGCAGACTGGAGTGGAACAACCTTACCATGGATGTCCTTCGGTTATGGTGTCTCCCTGACTCCCTTACAAATTTTGAGCTTCTATAATGCCATGGCCAATGATGGTGTTAGAGTGAAACCGCGCCTGATAAAAGAGATAAGAAAGGGAAAGACCACGGTCAAGGATTTCTCTAAGAAGATCGTACGCTCATCGGTTTGCAGCAGCTCTACCGCACATAAAGTTCAAAATATCTTAAATAAAGTGGTGAGAAGTGGAACAGCTTCTAATATCCATGAAAAAGGCTATGATCTAGCCGGTAAGACCGGAACTTGTAAAGTGGAATATTGGCGGTCCAAGGGAAATTACACTGCATCCTTCGCAGGTTATTTTCCAGCTGATGAACCTAAGTATTCTTGTATAGTCGTGGTCAACAAGCCTGACCCTTCAAAGGGTTATTACGGCAGTCAGGTAGCAGCACCGGCTTTTAAGAGGATCGCCAAGGTCTTATATACTAAAAAACCAAGGGTAGAGACCATTCGGTTAGCAAAAACCGACTCATTACTGGACAAGACCTTTGCTGTATATGACAAGATCAGTAATGAACACATGACCAAAATGCCCGATCTGACAGGAATGAACGCCATGGATGCTATTGCATTTGCCAAGAACAGAGGTTTGAACGTAAAGCTAATAGGTCAGGGAAAAGTAATCAAACAATCCATCAAACCAGGAACGAAAATAAACACGAAGTATAAACCGATCGTAAATTTGATATTAAGTTGAAAAAACTAAGCGACATATTATATAAGGTCAATATAGAAAAGGTGATCGGCAATACAGAGGTCATTTTCCAAAATGTCCACTTCGACTCCAGGGAGGTAAGCCTGAACGATGTCTTCATCGCCATAGACGGTTCAGATACAGATGGTCATCAATTCATAAAAAGTGCTGTTGACAAGGGCGCATTAGCGGTTATTTGCGAAAAATTACCCGAAATAAAAGTCAATGGAGTAAATTATATACAGGTTGATAACACGCGTCTGGCGCTAGCTCAGATAGCAGATAATTATCATGACCAGCCATCTCGACAGCTGAAATTAGTGGGAGTGACCGGAACGAACGGAAAAACCACGGTTTGTACCTTATTGCATCAGCTATTCACGAATGCAGGATATAAAACTGGATTAATTTCCACCGTGGCGGTGAAGATAGGTAACAGAGATATAGCCACACAATTAACAACGCCAGATTCTCTTACCATAAATGGATATCTTGCTCAGATGGTAGATGAAGGTATAAGTCATGTGTTCATGGAAGTAAGTTCACATGGTATAGATCAGGGAAGAACGCATGGTTTGGATTTCGATATCGCTGCATTTACGAACCTCTCACAAGACCATCTGGACTATCACGGGACGTTTGCCAATTACAGAGACGCAAAAAAGAAGTTCTTCGACCAAATGCCTAAGCGAAAAATAGCGCTTACGAACATCGATGATAAGAACGGCGAATACATGCTTCAGAACTGTCAGGCAAAGAAGATCACCTATGCATGTCAAAGATCTACCGATCACAGAACAAGGATAATCGCCAACACTATTTCAGGTTTAGTACTTGAAATGGACGATAATGAGGTGCATACGCAACTCATAGGAAAGTTCAATGCTTATAACCTTACGCTGGTTAAGGCGATAGCGGTTGAACTGGGAATGGAAAGAAATAAGGTGATACGTCTGACATCGGGTTTAAAACCAGTTGCTGGCAGGTTTCAATTGCATGTGAGCAAAGATGATCATATCACAGCTATCATAGATTATGCCCATACGCCGGATGCATTAAAGAATGTACTACAAACGATCAATTCCATTAGGAAGGCCGATCAGGAGCTGATAACACTGATAGGTTGCGGCGGTAACAGGGACAGGACCAAAAGACCAAAGATGGCCGGAATAGCGGTAGAACATAGCGATAAGGTCATATTTACTAGCGATAATCCCAGGGATGAAGATCCGCAGGCCATACTGGATGAAATGATGGCACAGCTTTCAAAAGAAGAACGCAACAAGACGATGGCCATCGTCAATAGAGGAGAAGCTATTGACGAAGCTAGTGAAATGGTCCGTCAAAACGGCATCATCCTAATCGCAGGGAAAGGACATGAGAACTACCAGATCATCAAAGGGGAAAGAATGCTTTTTGATGACCTTGAAGAGGTGAAGGAAAAACTCAATAAAAACAACCGATAATGCTGTACTATTTATTTGAGTATTTACAAACCCATTTTGATCTACCTGGTGCCCGGTTGTTCAACTATCTGTCCTTTAGAGCTTCATTGGCCCTCATATTCTCATTATTAACTTCTTTGATGTTCGGTAAGAAGATCATCAATTATCTGCGAATCAAACAAATAGGAGAAAGTGTACGAGACCTTGGCTTAGAAGGACAAAAGGCTAAGACCGGCACACCCACCATGGGTGGTATCATCATCATCATAGCTACCATATTACCGGTCATATTGTTCACAAGATTAGAGAACATATATATTATATTGCTTTTGATCACAACCTTATGGATGGGAATAATCGGTTTTATTGATGATTATATTAAGATCTTCAAGTCCAGTAAAGAAGGACTGAAAGGGAAGTTCAAGGTTATCGGTCAGGTAGGACTGGGAATTATTGTAGGAGCCGCTATTTACTTTCATGAAGATGTACAGATACGGGAATTTGAAGGTGAAGCTAGTTTCATTGAAAAGTCTACGAAAACCACCATTCCGTTCGTAAAGGATAATGAACTGGATTATTCAGCTGCATTGACCTGGATCAAAAAAGATTGGGTAGATTATTCCTGGCTTATCTTCATACCTATTGTAATTTTCATTATTACTGCCGTATCGAACGGTGCGAACCTTACGGACGGAATAGATGGCCTCGCTGCAGGCAACTCAGCTATCATTGTGCTAACGCTTGGCGTTTTCTCATGGGTTTCCGGTAATGTCATTTTCTCAGATTACCTAAACGTGATGAACATACCCTATGCCGGGGAAATGACTGTTTTCATCGCCGCCTTTACTGGAGCTTTGATCGGGTTTTTGTGGTATAACACTTATCCTGCACAGATATTCATGGGCGATACCGGAAGTTTGACCATCGGCGGGATCATTGCCGTTATTGCCATCGCTACGAGAAAGGAGCTTTTGATCCCTATTTTATGTGGCGTCTTTTTTATAGAGAATCTATCCGTGGTCATGCAGGTAGGCTGGTTCAAGTACACGAGGAGGAAACTTGGTGAAGGAAAGCGGATCTTCCTGATGTCTCCCTTGCATCATCATTTTCAGAAAAAAGGATATCATGAAAGTAAGATCGTGGTCCGTTTTTGGATTATCGGTATCTTATTAGCGGTTATCACTATCGTAACATTAAAGATCAGATAATGATAAGGAACGTAAACATATTAGGCGGAGGAGAAAGTGGCGTAGGTGCCGCTGTATTGGCTAAGGTCAAAGGACTTGACGTATGTGTTTACGATAGAAAAAGTATCGGAAAAAATTTCAAAGCAGTCCTTGATGCTCATGATATCTACCATAAGGAAGAACAAGACCTGCAAGAACTGATATCAGCGGATGTCATAGTTAAAAGTCCAGGCATTCCAAACGAACAGATGCTCATTAAAGAACTTATCAAGTACCGCATACCTATCCTATCCGAGGTGGAATTTGCCGCTAGCTACACGGACGCATACATCATAGCCATTACCGGAACCAATGGGAAAACCACAACGACCCAACTGACCGGACACATCCTAAAAAAAGCAGGAATGGAAGTCAGCATTGCTGGTAACATTGGAAATAGTTTTGCTTATGAAGTAGCGATGAATCCTAAGCCTTATTATGTACTAGAAGTAAGTAGCTTCCAATTGGACAATATTATGGATTTTAAACCTGATATTGCCGTAATAACTGACATAACAGCTGATCACCTGGATAGGTATGAGCATCGGCTGGAAAATTACGTGCAGGCCAAGTTTAACATCACACAAAATCAAAATAAATCTGACCATTTGATCTATAACTACGATAATCAACTGATTCAAAAGGCACTGATCGAAATCGGAACAAGAGCCGAACCAACGCCATTCTCGCTGGAACATGAACTGGATCACGGCGTGTATATCGTGGACCAAAAAATGAACATAACAATAAACAACAAATATAATATGTCAACAAAAGACCTTAAACTAAAAGGAAAACATAATCAAAAAAATGTGATGGCAGCAAGTGCAGTAGCTAAGCTGTTGAAGATAAGGAAAGAGACCATCAGGGAAAGTCTGGAATCCTTTCATGGTGTAGAGCATCGGATGGAAGAAGTCTTGAGGATACAGAACGTACTTTATATCAATGACAGTAAAGGCACTAATATAAATGCTACCTTTTATGCACTAGAGAGCATGACACGTCCAACCATATGGATCGCCGGAGGTGTGGACAAAGGCAATGATTATGAAGAACTGTTGCCCTTGGTAAACGAAAAGGTAAAGGCGATCATTTGCATTGGAGTTGATAATCGGTCTATCATTGAAACGTTCAATAAGTGTGTGGATCCAATAATGGAAGTGGACTCCATGAAAGGAGCCGTACAAAAAGCTTACTCGCTATCCTCTCCAAAGGATGCCGTCCTTTTATCACCAGCTTGTTCAAGTTTTGATAGATTTGAGGATTTTGAAGATAGAGGAAGACAGTTCAAACAGGCCATAAGGAATTTGTGATATGCTAAAAAAGGAAAAAGATAGCGGACTTTTCAATAGGCTGATGGGCGATAAGACCATTTGGGCGATGGTAGCATTGCTGGCTATTTTTTCCTTTTTACCCGTGTATTCGGCCAGCAGTAATTTAGCTTATTTAGGAGGTCAAGATGGAAATACTTTTGTGTATTTGATCAAGCATTTCTTTCATTTGGCCTTTGGTCTATTGATCATGTTCGCCGTGCATAAGATTCCTTACAGATATTATCGTGGTCTTTCTATTCTGTTGATACCAGTAGTTGTCTTGTTATTGATATTCACATTGGCACAAGGTGTTAGCGTACAGGGAAGTTATGCCAGCAGATGGATACAATTACCCATAGTGAACATGAGCTTTCAAACCTCGGAGTTCGCTGGCCTTATTTTGATGATCTATGTAGCTCGTTATATCGCTAAAAAACGGAAAGACCCGATTACTTTCAAGGCGAGCCTTCTACATTTATGGTTGCCGGTTTTCCTGATCGTGGGTTTGATACTACCTGCTAATCTATCAACGGCCTTGATCCTTTTTTCGATGATCGTGCTGTTATTGATCATAGGTGGATATTCCATGCGATACCTATCGATCATCCTTGTCAGTGGGATCGTAATGCTGAGTATTTTCGGATTGACCGCAAAAGCTTTTCCTGGTTTGTTCCCTAACCGAGTAGACACCTGGATCAGTCGTATAGAAAGCTTTACGGACTCCAAGAGTGAAAAAGAACAATATCAGGTAGAAAAAGCTAAGATCGCTATTGCGACTGGTGGTATCACCGGTAATGGAATAGGAAAGAGCGTTCAGCGGAACTTCCTTCCACAGTCTTCATCTGATTTCATCTACGCCATCATCGTGGAAGAAATGGGATTGATAGGCGGCATAGGTGTACTCCTTGTCTATCTGATCTTGATGTTCCGTATAGCGATCATCGTAACTAACGCTAATTCTATGTTTGCCAAATTGTTAGTGATCGCAGTAGGTGTTCCTGTGGTCTTTCAGGCTTTCATAAATATAGGAGTTGCGGTCAATCTCTTCCCTGTTACCGGACAAACCCTGCCGCTGGTCAGTAGTGGAGGGACATCTATCTGGATGACCTGTGTAGCCTTTGGCATTGTTCAAAGCGTAGCAGCCAGGAAAGGTGAAGTTAAGTCAGAAAATGATAAAGAAGAATCACCGATCAACGAATTTGGTGAAAATCCTTTAGATGTATTAAGCGAAGCACAATGAGCAAGAGAATGATCATATCAGGAGGTGGAACTGCCGGACATATTCATCCGGCCGTAGCTATAGCTGAGCAGTTCGTGGATGTCTATCCTGATGCTGAGGTCTTATTCGTGGGAGCTAAAGGAAAGATGGAAATGAAAAAAATACCACAATACGGTCATAAAATAAAAGGACTCTGGATATCCGGCATACAACGTAGATTAACTTTATCCAATCTACTTTTCCCTGTTAAGCTCATAGCCAGTATGTTCGGGGCAGCTCGATCGATCAGTGAATTTAAGCCTGATGTTGTAGTAGGAACTGGAGGTTTTGCAAGTGGTCCATTGGTCAAGGTAGCTGCCATGAAAAAGATACCTACCCTGATCCAGGAACAAAATTCCGTGGCGGGTCTTACGAACAAGTGGCTTGCCAGGACCGTCGACACCGTTTGCGTGGCTTATAAGAACATGGATAAATATTTCCCTAAGCAAAAGATTAGGAATACAGGGAATCCGCTAAGAAGGTCGATCGGTGAAGACCTGACTGCAAGCAATGTGGTTAGAAAAGAATTGGCGATGAATGAAGGTCAGGCCACATTATTAGTGGTAGGCGGTAGTCTGGGTTCACAAAGGATAAACGAGCTCATAGCGGACAAGCTTGAGTTTTTCAAACATCAAAAGGTTCAGGTATTATGGCAGTGTGGTGCTATCTATTATGAACGATATGAACATTTAGCAGATGATGTAGTACGTGTCAAGGATTATATCGATAATATGAACCAGGCCTACAGTGCAGCGGACATTATCATCTCCAGAGCTGGTGCTATTACTGTAAGCGAGCTCTGTCAGGTAGGTAAACCGGTCATCTTCATTCCATCTCCAAACGTGGCCGAGGACCATCAATATAAAAATGCCAGATCAATAGAGGATGAACGAGCCGCCATCGTTCTAAGAGAAAATGAACTGGATGCATTTGAAAGCGTGTTCTCAAAGCTATTGAACGATAAGCATCATCAAGAAGAATTGTCAAGGTCTATTAAAAGCATGGCAAGAACCGATGCTGCAGAAAAGATCGTGAAAGAACTACAAAATATCATGCAATAAATAGTATGCATAGAGCTGATCCTACATATCAAAACTATTTCTTTATCGGTATCGGTGGTATCGGTATGAGTGCATTGGCAAGATATTTTAAAACCATGAACAGATCGGTAAGTGGCTATGATCGGACGAGAACACCACTGACCCATCAACTGGAAAAGGAGCATATCACAGTGATGTACGATGAAGGTCCGGTACAGGAAAAACTCCAGGGATTATCCGTGGAAGATACACTGGTGGTTTATTCAGCAGCCTTTCGGTCAGAACATCCCATCTTGAAATATGCTGAAGACAAAGGCCTAAAACTGAGAAAAAGAGCTTATATCCTGGGTGAACTAAGTAAAAAGATACCTACTTTAGCTGTTGCGGGAACCCACGGGAAAACCACAACATCGGCGATCTTAACTCACATTTTAAAAGCCAATAAGCTACCTGTAACGGCTATCATAGGAGGTGTCTTAGAACATGAGGATACGAACTTTATCCATCAGGGAAACGACATGCTGATCGTAGAAGCCGATGAGTTCGACCGTTCATTCCTTCAGCTATCACCTTTGCATGCATGTATCATTTCCACCGATGCCGATCATATTGATACCTATGCAACAAAAAATGATATGCAACAAGCATTCAGACAATTCCATCAAAAAGTAAAAGGGAGCACTTTTATTTCATCCGATACTGATCCGCCGGGTATAAAACTTGGGTTTGAAAATGAAAACACACCGGTTATCATCAAAAACGTACGGGTTTTAAAGGGTCGTTTCTATTTTGATCTGAGCCTGAACAACGATATTTATGAGCATATTCTATCTCCATTGCCAGGGAAACATAATATACAGAACACTGCCTTTGCAATTGCATTGGCCTATTGTTACAGGTCTGACCTGATGAAGGGTTTTATTAGTTCACTTAAAGATTTCATGGGTATTAAAAGGCGTTTCAATGTGCTGGTCCATACTAAGGAACAGTTGATCATAGACGATTACGCCCATCACCCGGAAGCGATAAAGGCAGTTCACAATTGCTTAAGGGAAATGTTCCCAGATGATGAACAAGCCGTTTTCTTTCAGCCGCACCTCTATAGCAGGACCCAACAATTTGAAGATGAATTTGCTGAAGTGCTATCTCTTTATGACGCGGTTTACCTTCTACCGATCTATCCTGCCCGCGAAGAACCTGTAGCTGGGGTCTCCTCCCAAAATTTACTTGACAAAGTTAAGCATCAAAAAAAATATTTGATACAAAAAGAGCAGTTCATCGACCGTGTTAACCATGCACCTGAACCCATCAAAGCTATTCTGGGAGCAGGAGATATTGGTCAATTAGTAGGAACTTTAAAAGGAACTGGGTCATGAGAAAAGGATTTGCCTACATAAGGATAATGATCATTATATTTATAAGTATTTTCTTATATGGATTTTCTAATTCCACGTATGAACATAAGAAACTAAAAGACCTTAAGGTATCTATTTATCCGTTAGATAAGCCATTTATTAATCATGAAGCGGTTAATAATTTGTTAATACAAAATCCTGATGCGTTGTCGAACCTATCGATCGATACTTTAGATTTGATGAAATTAGAACAAGATCTAAAAGAACATCAAATGGTGGAAGATGCCAGTGTATTCATGACAGTAGATGGTATACTATCAGCAAAGGTCTATCAGCGCAAACCGGTTGCCAGACTGATCACAGATACGGCTTTTATGTATATTGATCAACATGGCAAGATCATGCCAACATCTGACCACTTCTCGGCAAGGGTTCCATTGGCCTATGGTTTTCCAGCTAAAGACCTGTTGAGATATCGTTCTGTCTTCAATGCCATTCAGGATGATGAGCTCCATAGGAAATTGATCACACAGGTTTCATTAAAAAATGATTCAAGCATTGTCCTGGAGACAAGACTTGATAATTTTGTAGTTCATTTAGGAAAGCCAAAGGACCTAACACGTAAGTTAGCGAATCTAAAAGCGATCTATCAGTATTTAAAAGAAAAAGAACAACTTAAGCGATATCGATCCGTTGACCTAAGATTTGGTAAACAGGTCATCGCATCAAAAAACTAATGAGTATGGACCAGGAATATACAGCGATAGGCTTAGACATAGGGACGACAAAGATCGTAGCCATGATCGGGAAGAAGAACGAATATGGAAAGATAGAGATCCTAGGTATAGGCAAGACCAAAAGTCTGGGTGTTCATCGAGGCGTGGTCAACAATATCACTCAGACCATACAATCCATACAACAAGCCGTAAAAGAAGCCGAGGACGATGCGGGAATAGAAGTGAAGGAAGTTACGGTGGGAATAGCAGGTCAACATATCAGGAGTCTTCAGCACAGCGATTATATTACTAGGAGCAATGCAGATGAAGTTATCAGCGAGGCGGATATAGAGAACCTTTGTGACCAGGTACATAAATTAGTAATGCTTCCTGGTGAAGAGATCATACACGTATTACCGCAAGAATATAAAGTAGATAATCAATCTGAGATAATAGAACCTGTGGGAATGTATGGTGGTAGATTAGAAGCAAATTTCCATGTAGTGGTAGGTCAGATATCCTCCATAAGGAACATAGGAAGATGCGTCACCAATTCAGGCTTAGAGCTAGAAGGAGTAAACCTTGAACCCTTAGCCTCCGCCAAATCCGTCCTGAACCAGGAAGAAAAAGAGGCCGGCGTTGCTTTGATCGACATAGGTGGTGGAACGACGGACCTGGCAGTTTTCAAGAACGGCATCATCCGCCATACAGCGGTGATACCTTTTGGGGGTAATGTGATCACGGAAGATATTAAAGATGGTTGCTCTATCATAGAAAAGCAGGCAGAATTACTCAAGGTAAAGTTCGGTTCTGCCTGGCCAGGAGAGAACAAGGAAAATGAGATCGTTTCGATACCAGGACTGCGCGGCAGGGAACCTAAGGAAATATCGCTTAAAAACCTTTCTAAGATCATTCATTATCGAGCGGTAGAGATCATCGAGCAAGTCTTCATGGAGGTCAAGAAATACGGCCACGAGGATCAACGCAAGAAATTGATCGCAGGCATTGTTATCACCGGTGGTGGTGCGCAGCTAAAACATATCAAACAATTAGTAGAATACATAACCGGTATGGACACCAGAATCGGTTATCCCAATGAGCATCTCGCCGGTGATACGGATAAGGACTCGGCCCTACCGATATATTCAACTGCAGTAGGTCTTGTGATGAACAGCATTGAGATGCAAGAACAACTTAGATACAAGGATGGACCAGTTACAGATGACGACCATCAAGGAACTACCGAAAATGAAGACCCCACAAGTGCAGCTAATACTAATGAAGAAAAAGAGAGTGATGATCAGGGTCAGCAAAGTGAAAATACCAAAGCAGAACATCAGGAAGATCGTTCCACGATACATAGCACATCATCCACAAGCCCCAGGAAGAACTTCTTTGAGAGCTTTGTAGAGAGATTCAAGGATTTTTTAAAAAACGCAGAATAAAATAATACATCATGAGCAACGAAAACGATATGAACAGTCTGACCTTTGACCTGCCTAAGAACAGGTCCAATGTCATTAAAGTACTTGGAGTAGGCGGCGGCGGTTCTAACGCCATCGACCATATGTACGAGCAAGGAATCACGGGAGTAGATTTTGTTATTTGTAACACTGATGCACAGGCATTAGAGAACAGTCCGGTGCCAACGAAGATCCAGCTGGGCGTGAACCTTACGGAAGGACTTGGAGCAGGTGCTAATCCAGAGATCGGGGAAAATGCCGCCCTGGAAAGTTTTGATGATATCAAGAACCTTCTAACTTCGAACACGAAGATGCTTTTCATCACAGCCGGAATGGGAGGCGGAACCGGAACGGGCGCGGCACCTATCATCGCTAAACAAGCCAAGGAAATGGACATTCTTACCGTTGGAATAGTTACCGTACCATTCCAGTTTGAAGGTAAAATGCGCATACAACAAGCTAACAAAGGCTTGGAAAAGCTTCGTGAGCACGTTGATTCCATCATTGTGATCAACAATAATAAATTGCGTCAGGTTTATGGAAACCTAGGCTACCGCTCTGGTTTTTCTAAAGCTGATGAAGTTTTATCTACGGCTGCACGAGGTATAGCTGAGGTCATCACGCATCATTTCAAACAAAACGTTGATCTTCACGATGCTAAGACCGTTCTGAGCAACTCTGGCACGGCGATAATGGGTTCGGCTGAAGCGGCAGGAGAAGAAAGGGCAGATAAGGCGATCAAAGAAGCACTGGATTCCCCATTGCTTAATGATAATAAGATATACGGTGCTAATAATGTTCTGTTATTGATCGTCTCAGGTGATGAAGAGGTGACACTGGATGAAATAGGTGAGGTTAATGACTATATTCAAGAACAAGCCGGCAATAATGCTAATATTATCATGGGCGTTGGTGATGATGATACTTTAGGAGAATCCATATCTGTGACCGTCATTGCCACGGGTTTTCAGCAAGAGCAGCAAGATGAACTCGTGAACACAGAGCAAAAAAAGATAATTCATACGTTAGAGGATGATCAAAAGGCAGAGCAAGACCTTACCTCAGGTTCTTATAAAGATTCTAACACCAATTTTTCTTCTGCTGGACAGACTAAAGATCGTGATAATACAAAGAGATATCCGTTATTTGATGAGCTTGATGAACGATTTGAAACAAAGGACTCATCTGAAGAAGAACTTATTGATACAACCGCATCCATTAAGGACATAGCCGTTGACCTTGAGAATGTAAGTGAAAATGATTTTACCATATCAGAACAGCAAGAAGATCAGGAGGAAAAGAACGAAAAGGAACAAAGTATAGAATTTGACATGCCCTTTACAGGTCAAAATGAACTTAAGGATGATAAGAGTGATAAACATCCTGATCAGGATTTATCCGGATATCAGAACAAAAGATCAACTGACAGGTCAAATGAAGAACAGCCGGTGAAACGATATGATCTGGGAAATTATCTTGAGCACGGAGATGAACCTGAAAAGCCTACGAGACCAGAGCCAAGTGCCAGGAAAAAGGAGCGAGAGGATGAAGGATTTGTAAAAAATACTGTTGATAAGACTCATCAGGATCAGCAAAAGCGCACATCAGAAGGAACGATAGACCCGATGAACTCATCCATCGAAGAACTAAGAAAACAAGCTGACCAACGCAAGGCCAAGATGAAAAGGCACAATCATCATTTTAATAATAAGCAGAACCTAGAGGAGCTGGAAAAGCAGCCAGCTTACAAAAGAGCTGGAGTAGAACTGGATGATAAAAGAGGTTCTGATAAAGAAGGGAAAATGTCAAGGACAACGCTTCAAGATGATGAACAGAACGGGATACGTTTGAGAAAGAACAATTCCTATTTGCACGATAATGCGGATTAGTGCCTTTCAATAAAATGATCTGGAACATGCACTAAAAGCACGCTATGTTAAAAAAAACCATCTGGATAATTATCAAGATGGTTTTTTTGATACAAAGAAAGTCTGGTCTTAAGACTTTTTTTCTTCCTTATTACTTTTTGTTTCCGTTTTTTCCTCATTCTGTTTATTAAGGTTTTCGGTAAGCTCCATTGAGAGAGAAGACCTGTCAAAGGTCATCTTACCGGCACCCGTTTCCAGGATGACAGCGTTAAGCTTTTCGCTAAAATTTGAGACCTTTCCGTGCAGACCGCTTTTTGTTATGACCTTGTCACCGCGTTTTAGGTCACTGGCAAACTGCTTTTCCTTTTTCTGTTTTTTCATTTGTGGTCTGATCATAAAAAAGTACAATACCACGAAAATCAGTATGAAAGGAAGAAATTGTTGAATACTTTCCATTAATTTTTTTTTGAACCAACTATAAATTGGAACTCGGTTTATTTTTTCTTCTGCTCAACAAAAGCTTTTATACGGATGGTCTCAGTACCTTTCTCTGTGTTCGCCGTTATTCTCACCATTTTGTTCTGCTGGTTCTTTTTGCCTCTTGAGTTGAACTTTACCAGCATGTTCCCTGTCTCGCCAGGTTGAACTGGTTCTTTTGTCCAGTTAGGAACGGTACAGCCGCAACTCGCCTTAGCGTTAGAAATAACAAGTGGAGCATCACCGGTGTTCTCAAATGTGAACTCATGTTCAACGGTCTCTCCCGCGGTGATCGTACCAAAATCATAAACTTCTTCCTCAAAGCTCATTTTTGGGAATTTGCTTACTTCTTGGGCTTTTTCTTCTGCTTTTTGAGCTTTCTCCTCATCTACTTTCTTAGATGCGTCCTTTTTACAACTTGTAAATGAGATGGTAAGTAAAGCTACCAGTAATAATGTAAAACGTTTCATACTTTTTTTTTTGAATTTTAATTGACAAAACTAACTAAAATAAATAGGATTATCAATACTAAAAGTGAACTATGATAAAGAATTGGCCATTAGCGACTAGTAAAATGAATAGAACTTCCCTGGTGTTGAGAAATTGTATATCATAGAGTCTCATTTCCTAGATCTTTTTCAAGCATTTGATGATGGTGGGATAAGTTCACTTTAAGAAGAATAAAATATCCATCACTTAAACATTTTATGTTTCTTAGTGCTAATCAGATCCTGTTTTGATGTTAATTAAGAGAATTCTTTATTGTAACCCTCTACCTTCTTTATACATCTTTCCCTCTTTCTTGTATATTTTGGAGAGCTTGTCCAATACACCATTGATAAAATATCCGCTCATAGGCGTACTGTATTCTTTGGCGATCTCTACATACTCATTGATACTTACCTTCATAGGAATGCTCGGGAATTGACTGAACTCACATAATGCCATTTTTATCAGTATGGCATCGATATCGGTTATACGTTCAAGGTCCCAGTTAGGCGTATTTCCTTTAAGGTCATCAGTGAACGCTTCAATGTTCTCCAGTGTGTTCATCAATAACTTTCTGCCAAAAACTTCATCATCGTTATTCTTAAAAAGTGAGGGTATTTTGAAACCTATTTCTTTTTTTTTGATGGATTCTAACCTTTTAATGATGGCTGTGTTCACCCAGGGATAATCGTCCATCCAGGTCAGGTTCTTATCTTCCAGGTAATCCTGTAATTTCTCATCGGGAGCAATGATGGCCTTAAAGATTTTTATTATAAAGTCCTTATCTGACTGAAAGCTCGCTTCTTCTTGTCTTAGATATTCGTTATAGATCGTAGAAACTCTTATTTTCTCCCATAAATGACCTGCATAAAATGTATCAACCTGCCAAAAGTTTATTTTCCTTTTTTGAATATATTTTTGTAGTCCTTCATTTTCAGAAAGTCTAAGAAGAATATCGTTGTGGATGAACTTAAGCTTTGGGTTCTTGTCTTCTGGGGTTGCAAAGTGCTTTGACCTTGATATTTCATAATACTCTTCTGCATGTTCTTTTAAGGAAGTCAAAAGGTCTAACATAAGACAAGAAAGGTCGTAAAATTCTTCCTGACTTTCCTTAAGCTGTTTTTCCTCATGATCATAAACCGGCTTATCTTGTTTTGAGAATGCATAGATGCTCTGCATTACTTTAGAACGAATATGTCGTCTGGTGATCATAAAAGCTTCTTTAGAGATTGCAAAAGTAAGTTATTCCATTTATATCGCTTAAGGGATCTCGTACAAAATATGGAAATAAAATCCAGCTTTATTTTCATCAAAGTACGATATTTGTCAATAATGAAATATCTTTTTATAATTCTGATGACAACCTCCTTTCAAGCTCAGGTCATAAAAGCTGATGAAATGGAGAGATATGGATTGAAAGCTGACCGCTTTTGGGGTGT
>Ga0102927_1000068_pt1 | contig 20729 bp, 19 predicted proteins | sample SalPon1_A_H2O_MG_FD_78208 | JGI IMG/M metagenome (GOLD analysis project Ga0102927, IMG submission 78208) | Salt pond water microbial communities from South San Francisco under conditions of wetland restoration - Salt Pond MetaG R1_A_H2O_MG | ecosystem: Environmental > Aquatic > Non-marine Saline... | reverse complement strand
CCGATGGTAGTGTGGGGCTTCCCCATGTGAGAGTAGGTCAATGCCAAGCTTATATACCGAGCCCCGTAGAAAGATTAAGCCCTCTACGGGGCTTTTTTACGTCTATCGCTTCAGCGAATACCCCCGCATGGATCATGAACCATGGTAAATTACTTCAGAAACCGGCATACTCGGGCTCGATAGTTAACAAACCATGACAGATTGGAGATGTTCGATGAAACAAGTTCCTGCTAGTGTTTTAGCAGCATGCGCGAGTGTCATGCTCTTGTCTTCTACGGCTGTGGCAGATCATCATAAAGACCCCTCTAAGCATAAGACAACGGCTGTTCAAGGTGAGTGGGCCTGCAGTTGGCAGGCTAAGAATGACGCTGAGCCAACTTCAAAAGAAAATAGTGAGTGGGTGTGTCGTTGGGTTCCAGATAAAACGGAATCAAACTCTAAAGATACTGAAAGCGAACAATGGATTTGGACACCTAAAAAAACAGATAACTAATTTAACTTTTAATCAGCAATTCACCGAATAGGCTTGTGACATAGCAACTTTTTCGTCATAATCGGGCGCTCTTCGCAGTGGTGGTCTGTATTGGTGCTCCCGCGACGATAAATCGTGAACCCCGTCAGGTCCGGAAGGAAGCAGCGGTAACGGTTGATTCGGGCGCCGGGATGTTGCTGGTACAGGCCGCCTCCATCTCTTAAAAAAATAAGCAAATTCATGAGCTATCAGGTACTGGCTAGAAAATGGCGTCCTCAGACCTTCCAGCAAATGGTCGGACAAACGCATGTACTTCGAGCCTTATTAACCGCTTTGCAGGGCAGTCGCCTGCATCACGCCTATTTATTCACAGGCACGCGGGGTGTGGGTAAAACAACAATCGCTCGCATTTTCGCTAAAAGTCTGAATTGTGAAACAGGTGTCACGACTGAACCTTGTGGAACCTGTCGTAGTTGCGTAGAAATTGCGGAGGGTCGTCACGTTGATCTTATCGAAGTTGATGCAGCCTCGCGCACGAAAGTCGAAGACACCCGCGAACTGTTAGACAATGTGCAATATGCGCCGACACGTGGCCGCTATAAAATTTACTTGATTGACGAAGTACACATGCTTTCTGGGCATAGCTTCAATGCCTTACTCAAAACCCTAGAAGAACCACCGCCCCACGTTAAGTTTTTATTTGCGACCACTGACCCGCAAAAATTACCCGTCACGATTTTATCAAGGTGCTTGCAATTTAATCTGAAGCGCATGTCGCTGGATATGATTAGCAACTATCTAGCTACTGTCTTGAGTGAGGAACACATTCCTTTCTCTGACAATGCGCTTAAATTATTAGCACGAGCTGCTGATGGTTCTATGCGAGACGCACTGAGTTTGACAGACCAAGCTATTGTGAGTAGCGGTGGTGAGGTCAATACTGAGACAGTACAGGATATGCTGGGGCTGATGCCGACAGAGTATCTGGTGAAATTAGTGCAGGCCTTGTTAGATGATGACGCGGCGACTTTACTGAGCACTATTGAGGCCATGGCGCAGCTAACAACTGATTTCGCTACAGCCGCTGAAAGCTTGATTGCTCTATTACATCAAGTAACTGTTAGTCAGTTTGTTGCCAGTGATGATGCAGACGTACAGGCGCTAGCTGATGCATTTTCAGCCGCAGACTTGCAGTTATACTATCAATTAGCACTGCATGGTCGGCGGGATTTACCCCTTAACCCTGACCCGCGTAGTGGTTTTGAAATGCTATTATTGCGCATGCTCGCTTTTAAAGTGGAGGATGCACGCTCGGCTGCACCTGTAAAAAAAAAGTCTTAAATACGCCAACTAAATCCATATCGGCCGCTACGCAGACCCCGCCACCTGCCAAGCCCGCGCCAGAACATAAGCCTGAGCCAGTTGCTACGACTCAAACCCCAAGGCTTGTCCAACAAAATGCCTCCACAGAATCTGAAAATGATTGGCATAGTATGCTGTCTGAGTTGGCTTTGACGGGTATGGCGCAGCAATTGGCTGAACATTGTTTATTAAAAGCAGTAGAAGATAATGTTGTGACGCTCTGGCTCGATCAAGATGGCGTCAATTTACAAACCAGCCATACTGAGGCGCAGCTCGCAGAGGCTTTAAGCAGTTTTCTGGGAAGAAGGGTGCGTGTTATGCTGGAGCCTTGTGCCTTGACAGCAGAAACGCCCGGTCAACGGCGGCTGCGTTTAACAGAAGCCAAGCAGCTTCAAGCAGAGCAGTCATTGCAAGAAGATGATTTTGTGCGCGGTTTGCAGGAACGCTTTGGTGCTATTATTGTACCGGGTTCTGTCCGCACAAGTGACTCCCAATAAATTTATTTAAACCGCATATAAACCGCATAGTATTAAATAACACTGAGGATATAGACATTATGAAAGGTGGCTTAGGTAACATGATGAAGCAAGCGCAGAAGATGCAAGAAAATATGCAAAAAGCGCAACAAGAAATTGCTGAGTTAGAGGTCGATGGTCAAGCAGGTGGTGGTATGGTTGCCGTGACCATTACAGGGGCTCATGCCTGTAAACGTGTAGCGATCGACCCCTCTTTGTTAGAAGATGATGACAAGGATATGTTGGAGGATTTAATTGCAGCCGCTTTTAATGATGCCGTTCAGCGCTTGGAAGTAGAATCACGCGAACGCATGGCCGGTGCAACAGAAGGCATGCAGCTACCGGCCGGTTTTAAGATGCCCTTTTAAGCTGGCCGCTAGGAAAGCATTATCATGACAGAATCATCGCTGCTGCGTGAATTAACCGAGGCCTTACGCTGCTTACCCGGCGTGGGGGCGCGTACTGCGCAGCGCATGGCTTTTCATTTATTAGAGCATGATCGTCGTGGTGGTGAGCGGCTTGCCCAATCGCTAGCCGCTGCTATGGCCAATATCCAGCATTGTGAGCGCTGCCGTACCTTAACAGAGCAGCCAGTTTGCCGTATCTGTGCCAATAAAGGACGGGATGCCACCTTGATGTGTGTGGTGGAGCACCCGTCTGATATTGTGGCGGTAGAGCAAGCGACTGCCTATCGCGGTTACTATTTCGTGTTAGGTGGTCATTTATCGCCTTTGGATGGTATCGGTCCTGAAGATATTGGTTTAGATAAGTTGGAAGCACGCTTAGACGAGGGTGAAATTGCTGAACTGATTTTGGCGACTAATCCGACAGTAGAAGGGGAAGTGACGGCTCATTATATCAATGAGCTGGCTGCTAAACGGCAAGTTATGACCAGTCGTATTGCGCATGGTGTGCCGATGGGGAGTGAGTTAGAGTATGTGGATAGCGGCACCTTGTCGCATGCGTTTGAAGGACGGAGGAGCTATTAAATGAGTGACTGCCTATTTTGTAAGATTGTGGCGGGGGACATTCCCTCAAAGCGTGTGTACGAAGATGATGAGATCATCGCATTTCACGATATTAGTCCCAAAGCCCCGCTGCATGTATTAATTATCCCGCGTAAGCATATTGCCAGCATTAATGAAATGCAGGCCGATGATGCCGAGTTAGTGGGGAAGTTGTTTCTTGTGGCTAAGCAAGTCGCTGAAGAAGCAGGGTTTGGTGATGGTTATCGTGTATTTATGAATTGTGGTGAAAAAGGTGGGCAAGTGGTCTTCCACATGCATCTGCATTTAATTGCAGGCGCTGACCCTGTGGCGATACCAGGCTAAAATCAAGCAACGCTAACCGTTATCAACGCTGCCAATAATAAACTAAGACAGCGTAAACATTCTAATCGGCATGAACCCGAATACTCGTCGCTATCGACTGACCCACTCGGCCTTGCAAAACACGATAACGATACTTTTGCTAAATCTGCTCATGGAACAACTCCTATACATGCTGTTGTGGCGACAACATGTGTAGGATACATGAGCAGATTAAATAGCCGGTTAGTCAGGCTAGAACCTATGAACCTACCCACGCCCTTAGGACGTGGCTAATACGTTAAAGTCTAGCACGAGCTAGCGGACCCAATGAAGCGGTGGACGGGGATGGTACTTATGGCAATTTGACGGCGGATTGCGGTTTTTATCGCGCGGTCAGTGTGGGCGATACGATTTGGGAGGATGCCAATGCCAATGGTCAACAAGATGAAGCAGAAAGTGGTTTGGCGGGTGCACAAGTGCTGTTAACAGCAGCAGATGGCGTTACGCCTGTTGTTGACTTGGATGGCAATGAGGTGACAGCGATGACTACTGGTGCAGATGGTGCTTATCGTTTCGAGCGCCTTAAGCCCGCTAGCTATAGCTTAACGGTGATACCGCCGCCGGAAGCAGCTTATCAATTAACGCAAGGGGGCGCTGATCCCGATCAGGATAATAGTGCCAGCGATAGTAACTGTGTTGCGCAGGATGGTGGTTTTCGCACGCCTGTTTTTGATTTGTTTGCTCCTGCAGATGAGGCAAGCACTGATTATCACAATCCCAATGTAGACTGCGGCTTTTACCGTACAGTGAGTGTGGGTGACAGTGTTTGGTTGGATCGTAATGGCGATGGAGCACGAAGCGACAATGAGGGAGGCATACCGAATGTGACGGTGCGCTTGTTAGATAGCAATGATGAGCCGGCCGTGAATATCTTCGGTGACGAGGTATCTCCTGTAAAAACCGATCAAACAGGACGCTACCGCTTTAGCTTATTGCCCGAGGGCGCCTATAAAGTATCAGTCGATATTCCGGTTGGGTATTTGCCGACTTTGTCAGTGCCTGATCCCAATACGGATCTGAGTCATGACAGTAATGGTATTGATCAAATCAATAGCTCAACGATTAATAGTCAAGCGGTTGATCTTTCCTTTGGGCAAGAGCCTTTAGACAAAGATGGTGATAGCTCGAGTAATTTAACCGTTGGTTTTGGGTTTATTCCGCAAGGACATGTGCAGATTCCAACCTTAAGTCAGTGGGGAATAATGTTACTATCTGGTTTGTTGGCTTTATTCGCGTGGCGGCGACGCGTTTTGTAAACCCTTAAGGTGCCTGTAATACGAGCGCGTCAATTGAGCGTCTCAGAAGGTCAGTCTATCGGCTGGCCTTTTTTGTGGATGATGCAATGCAAAAAATATTGTAATACGTTTTGCTTTTCTTAATGACAGTTCGAATGCTTATGGCTGGTAAAACACTCTACGACAAATTATGGGATGCCCATGTCGTGCGGCAAGAAGCCGATGGTACGGGCTTACTTTACATTGATCGGCACTTGGTGCACGAAGTTACTTCCCCGCAGGCTTTTGAGGGACTGCGTCTTGCAGGTCGTCAGCCCTGGCGTAAAGATTCTATGGTGGCTGTGCCGGATCACAATATTCCAACGGCTAATTTAGAGCAGGGCATTACCGACCCCGTGTCACGCTTACAAGTCGAAACACTGGAAGAAAATTGCCGGGATTTTGACATTGTTGAGTTTAATGTAGGCGATGTGCGCCAAGGTATTGTGCATGTGATAGGCCCAGAGCAAGGTGCGACCTTGCCCGGCATGACTGTGGTTTGTGGTGATTCGCATACCTCAACGCATGGCGCTTTTGGTGCTTTAGCGCATGGCATTGGCACCTCTGAAGTTGAGCATGTGATGGCGACCCAGTGCTTGATTCAAAGCAAAATGAAAAACATGCTAATCAGCGTTGATGGTGAGGCGGGCGCAGGTGTCACGGCGAAAGATATTGTGCTGGCTATCATTAGTGAGATCGGTACAGCGGGTGGCACAGGGCATGCGATCGAGTTTGCAGGTGAAGCAATTCATGCCTTGTCGATGGAAGGCCGCATGACCGTCTGCAATATGGCGATTGAAGCGGGCGCGCGAGCTGGCATGATTGCGGTGGACGAGACGACCATCAACTATGTAAGAAATCGTCCTTATACGCCACAAGGCGAAGACTGGGACAAGGCTGTTGCCGCTTGGCAGGATTTGCATTCTGATGCGGATGCGATGTTCGATCGTGTGGTACGGATTGATGCAAGTACTATTCAGCCGCAGGTGTCATGGGGCACCTCACCTGAAATGGTGCTAGCGGTTGGAGAGGCTATTCCTGATCCCGATCAAGACGATGATGCAACACGGGCTAATGGTATTCGTGCAGCGTTAAAGTATATGGGCTTGGCGGCTAACATGCCGATTACGTCAATTAAATTGGATAAAGTGTTTATTGGCTCATGCACTAACTCGCGCATTGAAGATTTGCGCGCTGCAGCAGATGTCGCGCGTGGCCGCAAAGTGGCTGACAATATTAAATTAGCGATGGTGGTGCCCGGATCAGGTTTAGTTAAGCAGCAAGCCGAGCAGGAAGGTTTAGACAAAATTTTTCTAGAAGCCGGCTTTGAATGGCGCGAACCTGGTTGTTCAATGTGCTTGGCGATGAACGCGGATCGTTTAGAGCCAGGTGAACGTTGTGCTTCCACGTCCAATCGTAATTTTGAAGGACGGCAAGGGCAAGGTGGCCGCACCCACTTAGTGAGTCCAGCTATGGCCGCCGCCGCCGCTGTAAAAGGTCATTTTGTTGACGTGAGGGACTTATAATGGATCAATTCAACGTACATACGGGGTTAGTGGCGCCACTTGACCGTTCCAATGTGGATACCGATGCTATTATTCCCAAACAGTATCTAAAATCGATTAAGCGTACTGGCTTTGGTGTGAACTTGTTTGATGATTGGCGCTATTTAGAACCGGGTGAGCCGGGTATGAATCATGCCAAGCGTCAAGTTAATACCGATTTTGTGCTTAATCAGCCACGTTACCAAGGTGCTTCTATTTTATTAGGGCGTGAAAATTTTGGTTGTGGTTCCTCGCGGGAGCATGCGGTATGGGCGCTGATGGACTACGGTTTTCGGGTGGTTATTGCGCCTAGTTTTGCAGATATTTTCTTCAATAATAGCTTCAAAAATGGTCTATTACCTATTGTGCTACCCGCCGCAACAGTCGAGCAATTATTTGCAGAGGTTGGGGCAGAGGATGCTTATCAATTGACAGTCGATTTGCCTACTCAAGCAGTTATTACCCCACAAGGTGAACGCTTTGCATTTGAGGTGGAGGCGTTTCGTAAACATTGTTTATTAAAGGGTCTGGATGATATTGCTTTAACCCTGCAATATGCGGATGAGATTCGAGCTTATGAAATGCGTCGCCAGCAGGAAGCGCCTTGGTTGTTCCGTGCTCGCCCCGCGCAGTAGCCATCAACCTAATCATTAATCATCGTAAAGAGAGTGTCATGACAAGCAAAATTTTAGTATTGCCGGGTGATGGGATTGGTCCGGAAATTATTTCTGAAGCGGTAAGAGTGCTAAGTTTTTTTAAGCGCGAAGGCAGCTTAGCGATTGATATTGAATACGCTCATTTAGGTGGCGCGGCTTATGATGCAGAAGGCACGCCCTATCCCAATAGCACACAAACACTAGCGCAAGCTTCTGATGCTATTTTATTAGGCGCTGTAGGTGGCCCGCAGTACGATAATTTAGAGCGCTCTCTACGACCTGAGCGTGGTTTATTAGCCTTACGCTCTGACTTAGGTTTATACGCTAATTTGCGTCCTGCTATTTTATATGAAGAACTCGTGGACGCCTCTTCTTTAAAGCCTGAATTAGTCGCTGACCTAGATATTATGATTGTGCGGGAGCTAACGGGCGGTATTTATTTTGGGGAGCCGCGTGGTATTGAGGTTTTAGGTGATGGTGAGCGGCGCGGCTATAATACCTTGGTATATAGTGAATCAGAAATAGAACGCATTGCACGCACAGCCTTTGACACAGCTATGAAGCGCCACAAGCGTTTATGTTCAGTTGACAAAGCGAATGTTTTAGAAGTGACGGAACTATGGCGTGAAGTAATGACGCGGGTGGGTCAAGAATACCCCGAAGTCGAGCTGAGTCATATATATGTTGATAATGCCGCCATGCAGCTTGTGCGCGAGCCTAAGCAGTTTGACGTGCTGGTGACAAGCAATATGTTTGGCGATATTTTGTCAGATGCTGCTGCAATGCTCACTGGCTCCATCGGCATGCTGCCTTCTGCCTCCTTGAATGCCTCGGGCGTTGGTTTATATGAACCCATTCATGGTTCTGCACCAGATATTGCCGGACGTGATATGGCGAACCCCTTAGCGACTATTTTATCGACCGCCATGCTATTACGTTACAGTTTAAATAATGATGCTTTGGCAATTCGCGTAGAAAAAGCTGTACGTAGTGTTTTAAAGCAAGGCTTGCGCACAGCCGATATTCATGCCGAAGGTAAGCGTTTAGTCAGCACATCAGAGATGGGGGATGCTATACTTGATGCTTTAGAGAATTGATCGTCTGTCTTGTTGTAGTGACCGTTCAGCGCTTATTAGCTTTAAAGCCTTTGTTCAAGCTAGTTACGATGAACCGCGTTCATAAGGTGGTTTATCGAACTATTTTAGAGCAAATTAAAAATATTCCCATTCATCAACGTTGCTAACACCATGATAGTATTTGAGAAAAAAGCGCCAAGGCTATGAGGCTATAGCGTGAAAATAGCTGAATTATTAATACAAAATGGACGAGCTTTGTAACGCTTGTCCAGAATTCAGCACAAATTAATTCGTACCTGCAACAATAAAACCCGTGAACTGGCAAATTTACAGGTCGTTCAGGGGCTTGTTGGCTGATAATTGCGTGCTCTGACGCACTTGAGATATAGTTGAATGCTAACAATACTAATAAATCACTATTCATCCAGAATTTTAACATTAAGGGCTGACAAAAACTCAGGGGATGAACAGAGATGCAACCGTTGCACCAGTAAAGGGGAATCGCAGTGAAGAAACAGGCTCTCAGTTTGGCCGTTATGATCGCGGGAGCTTATCCTGTTGCATCAAACGCGCTGAGTCTTGGCGATATTGAGTCAAACTCCAATTTGAATCAACCATTGAGGGCACAGATAGAGCTGCTGTCTGCTAATCCTCAAGAAACACAACAGTTGCGGGTACGTCTAGCTCCGACTTCCGTATTTAGCCGTGTTGGCATTGATCGTCCCGCTTTTTTGGACAACCTCCGCTTTACTAGCACGGTGCAAAATGGCAAGCCAGTTATTCTGGTTTCGTCCAATCAACCGATTTCTGAGCCATTTGTTAATTTTTTGTTGGAAGTGAGTTGGCCACAAGGTCAGCTACTAAAAGAATACACGGTGATGCTAGATCCACCTGTGTTGATGCAGCCGGGGAGTACGACCGTAGCAGGTAGCGAGGCTGCAGTGCGTGCTGAGCCGCAACCTAGCGGTGTGGTTAATCGTCCGACACCACAAGCTCAACAAGCAACCCAAGCACAGATAGCTGCACAGCAGGCACAACAGCGTGCTCAGCAACAAGCCCAGCAACAAGCGCGTCAGCAAGCATTAGCCCAACAGCGTCAGCAACAACAAGCTCAACAACAAGCGCAGGCTCGCCAGCAGCAACAACAAGCTCGCCAACAAGCACAGGCTCGCCAACAGCAACAACAAGCTCGCCAGCAAGCACAGGCTCGTCAACAGCAGCAAGCAGGTAGCCGCACTTATCGCGTTAAATCGGGGGATACTTTGTACAAAGTAGCTAATCGCATGCATGCCCCCGGTGTTAATGCAGATCAAATGATGTGGGCTTTGTATCGTGCTAACCCCGAAGCCTTTATCAATGGCAATATTAATGGTTTGAAAGCGGGTGCTGTTTTACAAGCACCTGCCCCGAGTGCTGCTGAGCGTGTTTCGCGAGCTGAAGCACGCCGGCAGGTGCGCCAACAGTACGCGGAGTGGAAAAAATTCCGTGCAAACTTAGCGCGTAATACCACACCACAATCGGACAGCGGCGCTGAGACTCGCTCCAGTAATAACAACAGTTCTAGCACACCTAGCCGGCAAGCAAATGCTGCTGACGATGCCAATACAGATAATGCACGCCTAGAAGTCTTAGGCAAGCAGGAAAGCAATAATCAAGGTAATGGCTCAGCAGGTGGTAGTAGCGAGCGTTTAGCCGAGCTGGAAAAGGAGCTGTCCTTAGCGCGTGAATCGCTGGCTACACGTCAACGCGAGACACAGGAGCTTAAATCGCGTGTGTCCGAACTTGAGTCGCTATTAAGCAAAAAAGATCGCTTAATTGCTCTACGTGATGACCAATTAGCTGATTTGCAGCAAAAGCTCGCACAAGCAAGCAATGGCACGGTCAAACCGTCATCAAGCAACACTACAAACGAGCAAGTCGCTGACCCCATGCAGCAAAATAATGCGGATATGGACGGCAATATGGATGCACGCCCAGAAGGTAGTGATATCCAAAATTATGTAGGTAATGTCTCGGATGGCAGTGAAGTGGTACGGGCACAAGCTGAGCAGACCAGCTCCCTTACTACGACTGAGTCACAAGTAGAACCACCAGTAACTGAAACACAGGTAACGCAAACAGAGCCTGAGCCTGCTGAAGAGCAACATCCGGTATTTGCTGATGAACAAGCCGGTAGCAGCGACTTCATGAGCTTATTGGGTTCACCATTGATTTGGAAGGTTGCCTTAGGTGCTTTAACCGCTTTATTAGGTTTAGGATTGCTATTGTTCTTCTTGGGCCGCCGCAAAGCAGCTCGTGATCAGCACGATGATTTTGATCCTGAGTTCAATGCGCCAGAGTTTGATTTGGATGGCAATGAACCAGTTGCTGTTACTAAGTCAGCCGATGCCTTTAATACAGCTTACGGCGATCTAGAAGAGCAGCTTGACAAAGCGGAGATGATGCAAGATGACGAAGTAGGTTTTGACGATTCGTTTGGCTTAGCAAGTGATCCTACGCAGTCATCGCCGAGCCCGGTAGCGCCTGCTGCAACAGGCTTAGACGATGATGCGGAAGGTGATGAAGTCTTAGAAGAGGCGAATGTTTATATCGCCTACGGTTTGCATCAACAAGCTGAATCAGAATTAAAGAAAGCGCTGGAAAAACACCCTGAGCGCTTAGAATATCGTCATAAGTTATTAGAAAATTATTTTGCAGCTAACAACCGTGATGAGTTCGACCAAAATGCGGCTCAGTTTTTAGAAACACCTAAAGCAAGCCGCCAGTCATCTTTATGGAAGGATATTGCTAATTGGGGCAGTAAGATCAGTCCCGACAATCCGCTTTACCGGGCGGGGAACGAGACAAGCAACGAAGCAAGTAGTGGTCTTGGTGCCGGTTTGGCAGTAGCAGGTGCAGCTGCAGCGACGGGTTTAGGTGCGGCTGCGACGAATGCTTTTGGTAATGAGGATGACGGTGATAACTCGTTTGAATCGGACCTAAATCAATATGATTTAGGCGGCTCCGACGAAGATGATTTCACGGGCTTGGATTTACCACATAATAACACATCTGCTGATGATTTTGGCTTAGATGATTTGCCGGACTTACCCGATAGCACAGCGCAATCTTTAGACGGAGAAATGAGCAATGCTTTCGATGATAGCGCTGAGGGCGATGATTTTGACTTTGAATTAAACGAAATTGAGCGTCAGCTATCTAGCCAAGAAGATGAGTTGAATGCGTTTGATGATAAGCCATCTTTTGACAATGATGGCTTTGAGGTCGCGGAAACCGTTGATGATGATTTAGACTTTAACTTTGATGATTTAGTAGGCGAATCCAGTGGCTTAAATCTGGATGGTGAACAGGATTGGTCAGCAGAGGACGAGTTAAATGATTTAGCCGCTAACTTAGATAATGGCACTGCTCAAACAGCTCAACACACTGATACGGCAGCAATGAGTGATCAGCCAAGCGATGACTTGTTGGATGATGCCATTGACTTTAACTTTGATGAGGAACTAGACGCAATCAGCACTGGTGCTGAAGAAAGCCTAGATTTTGCTACTGATGCAGACACCCGCTCAAGTGATGCGGAAGAGACGGAAGCCGATGATTTATTAGATTTCGATTTAGATGATGAGTCCACAACCATGGACTTTTCTGATGAAAGTGATAAGTCTGCAGCCGATAGTGGTAGCAAAGCTGGCGCTGTAGCAGCGACTGCAGGCACGGCGGCAGCAGCAGTGGGTACAGCGGCTGCAGCAGCTAAAGATAATGTCACCAACTTGAATCTGCATTTAGATCAGAACAGCGGACTTAAGAAAATTCTGCCACAAGATAATACTTATGCGGACGCCAGTGGTACACAAGAAACGCCCGCTAAAGGGCAAGCAAATGCGAATCAAAAGGAAGCTGAAACCGAAGATGAAGATAGCTGGTTAGGCGATATCGATGATGCCTTGTCTTTCCTTGATATGCCAGATGATGAGCTAGATCTGCATGAGGCGCATATTAGTACCAAATTAGATTTGGCTCGTGCTTACTTGGACATGGGCGATGTTGAAGGGGCACGTAGTACCTTAGAAGAGGTTATGGTCGAAGGTAATGACAATCAGCGCCGTGAAGCGGAAACTTTGTTGCATCAAACAGGTTGAGGCTTCACTGTATTAAGGTTATAAAGGCCGGCTTTGTCCGGCCTTTTCTAATTGGGGTATTATGAAATTTGCAGCGTGCATTGAATATGATGGCTCTGCTTATTGTGGTTGGCAGCGTCTGAGTCACGCTGCTTCCGTACAAGCTAAGGTAGAGCAAGCCTTATCTAAAGTCGCCGCAGAGCCCGTTTATGTAACGTGCGCAGGGCGAACGGATAGTGGTGTGCATGCTGTCGGTCAGGTTATTCATTTTGAGACAGGCGTTGAGCGTACTGAACGTGCTTGGTTGCTGGGTACGAATGTGAACTTGCCTTACGATATTGCCATTCGCTGGGTCAAGCCGGTGAGTGCTGATTTTAACGCTCGCTTTTCCGCATTATCGCGGCGCTATCGCTATATTATTCTGAATCGTCAAGCTAAGCCTGCGGTATTGTATAAAAAAGTGGCGTGGTATCACAACAAACTGGATGCAGAGGCCATGCATCAAGCAGCACAAGCCTTATGGGGTGAGCATGATTTTAGTAGTTTTCGCGCAGCAGGTTGTCAGGCAAGACACGCTCGTCGCGAAGTTCAACAAATTACTGTCACACGCCAAGGAGATTTCATTTTTGTAGATATTGTGGCCAATGCATTTTTACATCACATGGTACGCAATATTGTTGGTTCGCTTTTGAAAGTCGGTACAGGGGAGCAAGCGATAGCGTGGATGGCGACTCTATTAGACTGCCAGGACCGTAAACAAGCAGGCATTACAGCGCCAGCAAACGGTTTGTACTTTGTCTTTGTTGAATACCCGGCTGAATTTGCACTACCGAATGCTTATCATTTACCAAGTTTTAATGTTTAAGCTTGTGCAACACTTGTGCAACAACGGGAATCATCAGTCGATTCCCGCTTGATTAGCTAAATGGCTTACTGAGGCTGTTTGGGTTGTTTGCCATCACATTTTGAACAATCTGTAATAACTTTAATAACCACTTCAGGCTCTTCTTTTTTAGATTCTTCCTGATCGCCACACTCGGCAAATTGCTGATCATTAGTAGAATTGACGCAGCCATTGCTGCTATAGAGTGGGCCGCCATTGCCCGCACCCACGTAGCCAGTTTCTGCTACAGCCATACTTGCGAAACCAGCGAATAATGCAGCCAATAAAATTTGTTGGAGTTTCATTTGGAAAACCTCGTTATAGTCGTTCGAAAAAAGACCGTTCAAATAAACTAAATGCTCATACTACAAAGTTATAGAGAAGTTAGTGATTTATAGTATTTATGAAAAGTAGTGTAAAATAAATAGCAAGCTACCCTCAACGGCTGATTTTACCGAATGTAAACGCTTCTGTCTTCAAGGAACGTCAGCCAAATTGCCTTTTACTTCTAACCACTGCTTACGATCACTTGCTCGCTTTTTAGCAAGTAGCATATCCATGAGCTGATCAGTTTCTGCGCTCTCATCAATCGTGAGTTGTACTAAGCGGCGGGTATCGGGTGAAATGGTCGTTTCCCGTAATTGCATGGGATTCATTTCACCCAAGCCTTTAAAGCGTGTCACACTAACTGTACCGCGTTTTTTTTCTGCAGCAATCCTATCTAAACGCGTTTGTTTTTCAGCTTCGTCTAAAGCGTAAAAAATCTCTTTTCCAATATCAATGCGATACAAAGGTGGCATAGCAATGTACACATGCCCGGCTGCGACCAAAGGGCGAAAATGTTTTAAAAAGAGGGCACACAATAGTGTGGCAATATGCGCACCATCTGAGTCAGCATCGGCCAAAACACAAATTTTACCATAGCGGAGCTGCGCTAGATCTGCATTACCCGGCTCGACACCAATCGCAACCGCAATATCGTGGACTTCTTGCGAGCTTAATACTTGCTCGGGGTCAACTTCCCAAGTGTTTAAGATCTTACCGCGTAGGGGCATGATTGCTTGAAACTCACGATCACGCGCCTGTTTAGCCGATCCCCCCGCCGAATCACCTTCCACTAAGAATAATTCAGCCCGAGCAGGGTCTTGCGCTGTGCAATCAGCGAGTTTTCCGGGCAGGGCAGGACCGCTAGCCACTTTTTTACGCACGACTTTTTTACTAGCCCGTTGGCGGCGGTTGGCATTATTGATGGCTAAGGTGGCCAGTTGCTCACCGATAGCATGGTTCTGATTGAGATACAAACTAAAGGCATCTTTTAAGCTAGCGGCTACAAAACTAGCAGCTTCTCGCGAAGACAAACGTTCTTTGGTTTGCCCAGCGAACTGCGGCTCCTGCATTTTGAATGATAAGATATAGCTAATATTTTCCCACACATCATCCGGCGTTAGTTTGAGGCCGCGTGGGAGTAAATTCCGAAACTCACAAAATTCGCGCAAAGCATCTGTAACGCCTGTGCGTAAGCCATTAACATGCGTGCCGCCTTGCACAGTAGGAATCAGGTTGACATAGCTTTCCTGTATCAGCTCGCCCCCTTCAGGCAACCAGAGCAAGGCCCATTCCACACCTTCACGACTGGCTTGCAAGGTGCCAGTAAAGGGATCTTCAGGCAATAGGGCAAACCCACTAACGGCCTCTGTTAGATAGTCCCGCAAGCCTGCCTCATAATGCCATTCACTTGTTTCATCACTTTGTTCATCATGAAAGCGAATATACAAACCGGGGCACAGTACTGCTTTGGCGCGCAAATTATGTTTAAGGCGAGGTATGGAAAATTTAGCGCTATCAAAATACTGACTGTCAGGCCAAAAATGGAGTTGCGTGCCGGTGTCTTTTTTAGCGGTTTTGCCGGTCACTTCCAGTTCACTATGCTTGTGGCCATCCGCAAACGCCATATGAAAGACTTGGCTATCACGCTTAATGGTGATTTCTAAGCGACTGGAGAGGGCGTTGACCACGGAAACCCCTACGCCGTGTAAACCACCTGCAAACTGGTAGTTTTGATCGGAAAACTTACCGCCAGCATGCAAAGTGCATAAGATAACTTCTACGCCCGGTTTATTTTGTGCCGGATGCATATCCACCGGCATGCCTCGGCCATTATCACTGACAGACAATGAACCATCTTTATACAAGGTCACTTCAATACGGTCGGCATGCCCGGCCAGCGCCTCATCCACACTATTATCAATAACTTCTTGGGCGAGATGGTTGGGTCGACTGGTGTCTGTATACATGCCGGGGCGCTTACGCACTGGGTCTAAGCCCGTTAACACTTCGATCGTGGCAGCATCATAATTTTTCTGGGTCAAGGTCATCTCTCTTTTAACTGCGTTACAGGGTCAGCTAGCCTATCAGGCCTGCATTGTGGCTTAAATGAACCGGAGAAAGAAGCCCCATGCTTTAATGAGCAATACAAACTGATTTAATTTCCGTGAAAGCCTCCAATGAGGCTTGGCCAAATTCACGCCCCATCCCTGATTGCTTATAGCCACCAAAAGGCATACTTGGATCGAGTGGAATATGGCTGTTCACCCATACAGTGCCTGCTTCAATGCGTGGAATAAGATTCATAATCGCTGTCAAATCCTTACCCCATAAGCTAGCTGCCAGTCCATCGGGTCGCGCTTTGTGTAAGCAGTGTACTGCGTATTTTCGGGGACTGGAATGGAGGCGTTTAACCTTTCTCCAGTAATCTTTGTTGACCAGCCTGCGATGTAGCGCATATGTTCAACCGTTGCGCCCACTTCTATGGCGGGCAAGGTGGATAGATTGGCCTTGATTCAGCGTTTCTAATTGCGCCAGAATTTCGCCGTGTTCTTGCACTAACTCGAAAAAGCGAAACAAAATGCGCTTACGCTCGGTCGGATGCAAGTTTGACCAACGTTTATCTTGAAAAGCGATATGTGCGGCTTGTACAGCTTGATCAATATCTGCTGCTGTGCCGGCTGCAACGCTGGTGAGTGTTTCGCCAGTAGCTGGATTATAGATGGCTAAGCGTTCAGCATGGCTAGAAGCGTGCCACCCGCCTTGGATAAAATGTTGTTGGTGGAGTTTGATAAAAGCATGTACTTCAGGAAGTGTGGTGATAGCCGGAATACCCATGAGATTTGCCTCTTATTCAGTTAACTATAATTTTTATTAATTAAATTAATAGTCTGCAATAAAACAAAAACTATTTCAAAATAACAAGGATCAACATGGGTAAACGCTATGAGCTATTAAGCGCGCTGTTGACTAGGTTTTTGCTGATAAGCCCACGCCATCAAGCCTAAACCTAGTAATAACATCGGAATGCTTAATAATTGTCCTTGTGTTAGCCAGCCGAAAGCAATGTAGCCGAGATGTTCATCCGGTTGACGCACGAACTCAACTAAAATACGGAAAATCGCATAAGCCGCCAAAAACAAGCCTGATATAGCACCAGCAGGGCGAGGCTTGCTAGAAAGCCACCATAATAGTGCAAACAGCACCAAGCCCTCTAAAAACATCTGATATAACTGCGAAGGGTGGCGGGGTAAATCCCCTGCTTCCCGAAACACCATACCCCAAGGCACGTCGGTTGTTTTGCCCCATAACTCGCCATTGATAAAGTTGCCCATACGCCCCGCACCCAAACCAATCGGAATTAAGGGAGCGACAAAGTCAGCCAGTTGCAGCACATGCACGCGCCATTTCCAAGCCAGCACAAACATGACGACGATAACGCCAATTAAACCGCCATGAAAACTCATGCCACCATCCCAAATTTGAAAGAGCGACAAAGGATCAGCCAACATTTCGCGTGGTTTATAAAACAGCATGTAGCCAATGCGTCCCCCTAAAACCACACCAATCGCGCCCCAAAACATCATGTCATCCACTTGTTCGGGGTTAAATAAGCTACCTGTTTGGCGAGCGCGATATTTGCCTAGCAGTAGAAAACCGACAAAGCCGATCACATACATAATGCCATACCAATGAATTTGGAGCGGGCCTATGTCGATGGCGATAGGATCAATATGTGGATGCGTTAACATAAAGGCATGAATTCCAATTAGGGAAAGAACAACTGTTGGAGTGCTGCACCGGGATCATTGGCACGCATAAACGTTTCGCCAACTAAAAAACTATGCACATTCTGCTGGCGCATGCGCCCAACATCATCTGCGGTATGAATACCATTTTCGGTCACTAATAACGTTTCATCAGGAACGTGTGGCAATAATTGTAACGTTGTATCCAGTGAGGTGGCAAAGGTACGCAAGTTGCGATTATTAATGCCAATCAAGGGCGCATTAAGCGGCAAGACACGCTGCAATTCGCCTAAATCATGTACTTCAATGAGCACATCCATACCTAAATGCGTCGCCAAATGATACAAGCTATACAACACTTCGTCCGATAGTGCGGCGGCAATCAATAAAACACAGTCTGCCTCTATCGCACGCGCTTCATAAATTTGGTACGGGTCAATTAAAAAATCTTTACGAATAACCGGCAAAGCGCAAGCAGAACGCGCCGTTTGCAAGTATGCTTCACTGCCTTGAAAATAATCTGCGTCAGTCAAAACGGACAAGCAAGCTGCTCCCGCCGCCGCATAACCGCGTGCAATAGCAGCCGGATCAAAATCCTCACGTATCACACCCTTGCTCGGAGAGGCTTTTTTTATCTCAGCAATGACTGCTGGCTCATCGGCTGTTAAACGTCGTTGTAGTGCGTCAATAAACCCCCGAGCTGGCGGATGATGAGCAGCCTGTTCGGCTAAAGCCTGTTGATTGACGCGCTGACTACGTTGCGTAATCTCAGCCCGTTTTGTATTCAGAATTTTCTGTAAAATATCAGGTGTATTCATACGCATGATCAGGTTTGCGGAAATTGCTGGCTTAGATCAGCCAATTGTTGCAAGCGTTGCAAAGCACTACCATCAGCCATTACTGCCTGCGCTTTAGCGATGCCTTCAGCATGGCTATTAGCAAGGCCAGCCACATAAATCGCTGCACCCGCGTTGAGTGCTACGATATCCTGTGCCGCGCCTGCTTCATTATTGAGGACTTGGCGAATAAGCGCGAGGCTTTCAGCCGCTGTTTTCACCCTGAGCTTTTCTAAAGAACTGCTAGTCAAGCCAAAATCTTCAGGTGTTATTTGGTATTCGTGAACCTCACCATTGTTGAGCTCAGCTACATAAGTCGGGGCTGCAATACTGATTTCATCCAAACCATCGGCAGAATGCACCACCATAACATGGCGACTGCCCAAGCTTTGCAATACTTCAGCTAAGGGGCGTACCCATTCTTGTGCAAAGACGCCTAAAACTTGGTTCGGGGCGCTAGCAGGATTGGTCAAAGGACCCAGCACATTGAATAAGGTGCGCACGCCTATCTCGCGGCGTGGACCAATGGCGTGGCGCATAGCACCATGATGTTTTTGCGCGAATAGAAAGCCAATGCCTAATTGCTGAATACAACTTGCCACTTGAGCCGGTGTCAATTCTAAATTAACCCCCAGGGCTTCCAAGACATCCGCACTGCCTGACTTGCTAGACACAGAGCGATTACCGTGTTTGGCGACGCGTGCGCCTGCTGCTGCTGCTACAAAGGCACTCGCTGTGGAAATATTAAACGTACCAGACGTATCGCCCCCCGTGCCGCAAGTATCCACTAAATGGTGTGGATCAACCTCGACTTGGCTGGCGAGTTCGCGCATAACGGCGGCAGCGGCGGCTATTTCCTCCACCGTTTCGCCACGCGTACGTAAGCCCATTAAAAATGCACCAATCTGTGCAGGGGTGGCCTGTCCGGTCATAACCGTACGCATGGCTTCAGTCATTTCCGCATGACTAAAATGCTCACCTTCCGTTAATTTACGAATGTAAGCTTGGAATCCCTGAAAATCCATGAAATACCTACTTAAAATGGAATGTCATCGTCAAAATCTTCAAAGCCTTGATCCGCTGCGGGTGGTTGGCTTGGCGCTGAGCGTGTCTTACTGCTGGGGGCTTGGCTTGACTTGTTCTGGGGGGCGGCATTAAAGTTTTCACCGCTATCATTGTCACTATTACCGCGCCCACCGCCTAACATTTGCATTTGATCCGCAATAATTTCGGTGCTGTAGCGATCTTGGCCATCTTGTGTTTGCCATTTACGGGTTTGTAAGCGGCCTTCCACATACACCTGCTGGCCTTTGCGCAAGTATTGACCAGAAATTTCTGCTAACTTATTGAAAAAAACCACACGATGCCATTCAGTACGTTCCTGACGTTCACCTGTGTTTTTATCTTTCCATTGATCGCTGGTTGCTAGGCTGATATTAGTGACAGCACCGCCGCTGGGCATGTATTTTGTGTCAGGGTCACGGCCTAGTGTGCCGACTAGGATGACCTTGTTTACGCCTCTTGCCATGAATGGGTTCCTATTGATAATTGCGTTATGTCTAAAGTATTCCTGAGCGTTTTTAATTTTACGCAGAAGTCTCCGAAAATGCACGGAGCGCTTCATGATCAAGCTGCTGACGATCAACTTTTAAATAAGCCACCTGTTCTTGTGGCACCAGTGCTACTTCATGCACACCGCTGATCGCCAATAAGTCTTGCTGCAGTGTTTGCCAATTGGTCGGAGCTTGCTTGAGGCGTAACACGCGACTGCTATGAAAGCGGGGTTTGGGTAATTGGCGTGCAACTAATAACCAGATTAAGCTGATCAAGGTGCTAAAAATAAAGACACCCATAATGCCACTATGCTGCTGTAGCAAACCGCCTGCAAGGCCACCAACGAATATGCCTAAAAACTGAGCACTGGTATAAACACCCATCGCCGTACCCTTGGCCTCCACTGCTGCATATTTGGCGACTAATGAGGGTTGCACGGCCTCTAAAAAATTAAAGCCAATGAAAAACACTAAAAAAGCCAGCAATAAGGGCAGGGTATAGTAGTGGCCACCGGCTAAGACAGCTTCTGCTAAGGCGAGCAAGGCGATTGAGGCGAGCAAAAGCGGTTTAATAAGTTGATATTTTTCCGCCAAAATAATCAAAGGTAACGCGCAAACAAATGAACCAACAAAAACAGGTAAATAGACACGCCAATGCTCAGCCAGCGCTAAACCGAGTTGTTCTTGAAACAATTTAGGGAGAACTAAAAAATTAGCCGTCATTATAAGGTGTAAGCAAAACACGCCGAAATCTAAGCGTTGCAGCGATGGGTTACGTAAAGCTTTGCCAACATAGTCACGCAAAATCCCTGCATCACGATGGGCGCGATATTGCGGCGGTGTAGGGACAACAAAAGCTACCAATACCATTCCACACAACGCTAGTACCAACGTGACCCAAAAAATACCCGCCAGTCCCGCCCAAGCATCCAGCAGTGGCCCTAAAATCATCGCTAGCATAAATGATAGGCCAATGCTCATACCGATAAAGGCCATG
>Ga0102927_1000066_pt1 | contig 20819 bp, 13 predicted proteins | sample SalPon1_A_H2O_MG_FD_78208 | JGI IMG/M metagenome (GOLD analysis project Ga0102927, IMG submission 78208) | Salt pond water microbial communities from South San Francisco under conditions of wetland restoration - Salt Pond MetaG R1_A_H2O_MG | ecosystem: Environmental > Aquatic > Non-marine Saline... | reverse complement strand
TGTGACTTCTCTGCACAGAGATTATATGCCATCAGCTTGGACTATGTTCTCACCAACTTTTGTGGACATTGGAATTTTTATTGGTACTATCGGGTTTTTCTTTGTATTGTTCTTATTATATTCAAGAACCTTCCCAGTGATTGCTCAAGCAGAAGTAAAATCAATATTAAAATCTTCAGGAGAAAAATATAAAAAGATTAGAGCTGAAAAAGGCGATGATGCGAAGTTATATGATGAGCCAAAGCAAGAGCCTTTGCCAGATTTTTCAGCACAGTTTAATTCTAAATCGAACTCATAATGGCATCAAAAGTTTTACATGCGATTTTTACAGACGATGATATACTGATGCAGGCTGTTAAAGCTATGCGTGAGAAGAAATACAGTATTAATGAAGTCTTTTGTCCGTTTCCAGTTCATGGACTAGACAAAGCTATGGGAATGCCACATACGCGTTTAGCTATCACATCTTTCCTTTACGGATTGGTAGGTCTAGCTGTAGCTACTTGGATGATGAATTTCATTATGATAGAGGATTGGCCTCAAAACATAGGAGGGAAGCCAAGTTTTAGTTACCTTGAAAATATGCCAGCTTTTGTGCCGATTATGTTTGAGATGACTGTCTTTTTTGCTGCACACCTTATGGTTATTACATTCTATATGAGGAGTAAATTATGGCCATTCAAAAAAGCTGAGAACCCAGATGTAAGAACTACAGATGATAAGTTCTTGATGGAAATAGCTGTTAATGAAACGAATGTTCAAGCTATAGCAGAGGTGCTTCATGAAAATGGTGCTTCCGAAATTAAATTAATAGATAATAAATAAGTTTATGAAAAGTTTGTTGAACATCTTACTTATAGCTTTTTGTATGACTCTTCTATCATGTTCAGATAAAAGTCAACCAAACTATCAGTACTTCCCAAATATGTATGAATCTGTTCCTTATGATACGTATGGACAATACTCTATATTCCCTCAGGAACAATCTGCTCTTACAGTAGAAGAAGGTTCAATCTCTAGAGGATTCACTCCTTATGAATACGAAGATTCTGCAGATGGCTATTCCAAAGCAAAAGCTGAATTAAAGAATGAAGTCCCTTATACAGAAGATAATTTAGCTGAAGGCAAAGAGCTTTACGATATCTATTGTGCCACCTGTCATGGAGATAAAGGAAATGGAAAGGGCTATCTTGTGGAGCGTGAAAAAATTCTTGGTGTACCTAGTTACGATGATAAGGGTAGAGCTATAACGGAAGGTAGTGTTTACCACGTCATGTGGCACGGCATCAATACTATGGGTTCTTATGCTTCGCAGATGAATAATAGAGAGCTTTGGCTAGTAGATCATTATGTGATGAAATTGAAAGCTGAACTGGAAGGTGAAGAGCCTAGGGAATTTGAAATAGAATCAGAATAAACTAATTATAATACATAGCAGAGATATTATGTACACAATGTCAAGTAAAATAAGATTATTCTCTTTAGTTCTAATAATTGTTGGGGCTATAGGTTTAATTTACGGTTTCATAGATGCTCCATCATCAGTTGGTGAAGTAAAAGAAATGCTTCAATCAGACCATGCCACTCATGGAGCTGAAAGTGTTGCTATGGAAACCAACCATGCCTCGGAAGATACCGCTCATGCAGATGAACATGCAGAACATGTTTTTCATCAGCTACAAAACAAACCTTGGGCAGCCCTATATGTGCCTGCTTTATTCATATTTCTAATCTCCTTAGGTGTGTTTGTATTTTATGCTTTACAAAATGCATCACAAGCAGGTTGGTCTCCTGTACTATTTAGGGTCATGGAGGGGATTGCTTCTTATTTAGTACCAGGTGGTATAATCGTCTATTTGTTATTGGTGCTTTCAAGTTTACACCTCAATCATCTTTTTGTGTGGATGGATCCTGAAGTTGTAGCGCATGACGAAATTATTCAAAATAAAACGGCCTATCTTAATACTCCTTTCTTCCTTATTAGAGCAGCTATCTATATGGTAGGTTGGATATTGTTTTCAAAATTTATCATCAAGAATTCCAGAATGATGGATGATGGTTTTGATCTTAGGTTGCACAAGCGTAACTTTAAGTTATCTGCTGGTTTTCTTGTATTTTTTATTGTCACAGAATCTATGATGTCTTGGGACTGGATCATGAGTTTAGACACTCACTGGTTTAGTACTCTATTTGGTTGGTTTGTTTTAGCCAGTATTCTTGTTTCTGCTGTTACTACCATAGCTTTGGTTACTATTTATTTAAAAGGTAAAGGGTATCTTGAATATGTCAATAATAGCCATATTCATGATTTAGGTAAATTCATGATGGGCTTTTCTATTTTTTGGGCTTACCTGTGGTTTTCACAATTCTTACTGATTTGGTATTCCAATATTCCTGAAGAGGTTACCTATTATGCATCAAGACTAGAAGATTATCCTGTGTTATTCTTTGGTACTGTTATTTTAAATTGGGTACTCCCAATGCTTATTCTCATAAATTCAGATTTTAAAAGAATTAACTGGATTATTGTATTGGCGGGAGTCATTATCCTTCTAGGTCATTATTTGAATTTCTTTGTGATGATCATGCCTGGAACGGTTGGTGAATCCTGGTTCATTGGTATTCCAGAAATAAGCTCCGTGTTGCTTATCATAGGTGTATTTATTTATACAGTATTTACTGCCCTAGCTAAAGCACCACTTACTGTAAAACACAATGCTTTCCTTGAAGAGAGCAAACATTTTCACTATTAAAATTTAAAAGAAGATAGAAGATGACCGCATTACTCATTATTATAGTTGCTGCATTATTAGGAATTACGATTTGGCAGATTTCAAAAATCTTTAAGCTATCCCAGCCTATTGAAAGTGATGATTCTCAAATTGCCACTAATAAAGACAACCAAAAACAAGGAAAAATCTTTTTAATTTTTACAGTTTTTCTCTATGGATTGATGATTTATTCTTTTTGGAATTTGAGCAAATTTTACCTTCCAGGAGGAACCTCAACTCATACAGATGATTACGATCAATTATTTTTTATATCCTTGGGTCTTATCATGTTTGTTCAGGTGATTATACAATTCTTAATTCATTGGTTCGCTTACAAATACCGAGGAAAAGAAGGTCAAAAGGCTTTGTTTTATGCAGACAACGATAAGTTAGAGTTTATATGGACAATCATTCCTGTTATAACCTTAGCAGCTTTAATCATCTATGGCTTATTCAGTTGGTCTGAAATTATGAACGTTGAAGAAACTGATGACACTCTTGTTGTTGAAATTTACGCTTATCAATTTGATTGGAGAGCAAGATATTCTGGAGAGGATAAAACTCTAGGGGAAGCCAACGTAAGATTCATCGAAGGTGTAAATCAATTAGGGTTGAATGAATCTGACCCCTATGCCAAAGACGATATTATTACTAATGAGTTGCATTTACCTGTAGATAGACCAGTTTTATTTAAGTTCAGGTCACAAGATGTTCTTCATTCTGCATATTTTCCGTTTTTTAGATCTCAAATGAACGTCGTTCCTGGGATGACTACTCAGTTCGGTTTCACCCCTACAACAACTTCTAAAGAAATCCGAAATAGCGAATACATGGTTGAAAAAGTGAAGAATATCAACGAAATTCGTAAAAATAATGACAATTTAGATTCAGACGAGAAAAATTATGAGTTTGAATATTACTTATTATGTAACAAGATTTGTGGAGTATCCCATTATAATATGCAAATGAAAATTGTCGTTGAAACAGAAGAAGAATATCAAAATTGGATAGCTGAACAACAAACCTTTGGAGAATTAACGGCTCAAAATTAATTATAAAATTAAACACTAATATTTATGTCAGTAGCTGCACAACCACTTGCTAACGATCATGTACATGAGGATGGACATCATGAGCCAACTTTCATAGAGAAGTACATATTTAGCACCGATCATAAAATGATCGCGAAACAATACCTCATCTCAGGCCTTATCATGGGTTTTATTGGTATTGCTATGTCTATGCTAATGAGATTACAACTAGCTTGGCCTAACGAATCGTTCTGGATCTATGAGGTACTTTTAGGTCGCTTTGGAGAAGATGGAGTTATGGATCCTAGTATCTACCTTGCTCTCTCTACTATTCATGGTACTATCATGATTTTTTATGTTCTTACTGCTGGACTTAGTGGTACATTCAGTAACCTACTTATACCTCTTCAAATTGGAGCAAGAGACATGGCTTCAGGATTTATGAACATGCTATCTTTCTGGCTCTTCTTTGTATCCTGTGTTATAATTGTTTCCTCATTTTTTGTTGAAGCAGGTCCCGCATCCTCAGGATGGACGGTATATCCACCACTTAGTGCACTGCCTCAAGCTATCGGAGGTTCTGGATTGGGTATGACCTTATGGCTTGTGGCTATTACTATTTTTATTGCGTCTTCTCTTTTAGGCTCTTTAAATTATATTGTTACGGTTCTTAATCTAAGAACTGAGGGTATGACCATGACTAGATTACCACTTACCATTTGGGCTTTTTTTGTCACTGCCATCATAGGTGTGGTTTCTTTTCCAGTACTTTTGGCGGCAGGCCTTTTATTACTTATGGATAGAAGTTTTGGAACTTCCTTCTTCTTAAGTGATATCTATATCCAAGGTGAAGTGCTTTCTTACCAAGGTGGTTCGCCTGTACTCTATGAGCATTTATTCTGGTTTTTAGGTCATCCAGAAGTTTACATCGTATTACTACCTGCTTTGGGTATTACTTCTGAAATTATAGCTACTAACTCAAGAAAACCAATATTTGGTTACAGAGCCATGATTGCTTCTATTTTAGCTATCGCTTTCTTGTCTACTGTTGTTTGGGGTCACCACATGTTTGTGTCTGGTATGAATCCTTTCTTAGGGTCTGTGTTTACTTTCACAACCTTACTTATTGCTATCCCATCTGGAGTGAAGGCGTTCAATTATATTACAACGCTGTGGAAAGGAAACCTCCAGCTCAACCCAGGAATGCTTTTCTCTATTGGTCTGGTTTCTACATTTGTAACTGGTGGTCTTACGGGTATTATCCTCGGTGATAGTACATTAGATATCAATGTGCACGACACTTATTTTGTAATTGCTCACTTCCATTTAGTGATGGGTATATCAGCACTTTACGGACTTTTTGCTGGGATTTACCATTGGTTCCCAAAAATGTTCGGACGCATGATGAACAAAAACCTTGGCTACGTCCACTTCTGGATTACTGCCGTAGGGGCGTATGGAATCTTTTTCCCAATGCATTTTATCGGTATGGCTGGTCTGCCAAGACGTTACTATAAATTTACTGAATTCCCATATTTTGATGATTTAGCAGATACTAATATTTTGATTTCTGTCTTTGCTTTCATCACAGCTGGTGCCCAGTTATTCTTTGTGTACAACTTTATTCATTCTATATTCTATGGCAAAAAAGCTGAACAGAACCCTTGGAAGTCCAACACCTTAGAATGGACAACTCCTGTGAAGCACATTCACGGCAATTGGCCAGGAGAAATTCCAAAAGTTTACAGATGGTCTTATGACTATAGTAAAATGAATAAAGAGGATACAGATTATATCATAGCAGGTCAAGATTTTGTTCCCCAAAATGTTCCTATCCAAGAAAATGAAGAGGAAATGAACGAGTAATTTCCCTTTGTAAAATGACAAGCCTCCAAGTTCTCTAGTACTTGGAGGCTTTTTATTTATATTTGTTTTATGAATGAAAATTTAGATGCTACAGGGAATCATTTCTCACCACAAGATCAAGAAGTTGAAAAGGCTCTAAGACCCTTATCTTTCGATGATTTTGCGGGTCAATCACATGTTTTAGAAAACCTTCAAATCTTTGTCAAGGCCGCCAACCTTAGAGGTGAAGCTCTTGATCATACGCTTTTTCATGGCCCGCCAGGATTAGGTAAAACTACCTTGGCTCATGTGCTAGCTAACGAACTACAAACTGGCATCAAGATTACATCTGGGCCTGTAATAGACAAACCAGGGGATCTTGCTGGACTACTTACCAACCTCGAACCACGTGATGTTTTGTTTATCGACGAAATACATAGATTGAGTTCAGTAGTGGAGGAGTATTTATATTCTGCTATGGAGGATTTCAAAATCGACATCATGATCGAGTCTGGACCTAATGCAAGAAGTGTAGAAATCAACCTCAACCCGTTTACCCTTGTTGGAGCAACAACTCGTTCGGGACTTCTTACTGCTCCCATGCGCGCAAGGTTTGGAATATCAAGCCGACTTGAATACTATTCTACTGAATTACTAAGTGATATTATTTTGAGAAGTGCCTCCATTCTTGGTGTTGCGATTAAAACTGATGCTGCCATTGAAATAGCTGGGAGAAGCAGAGGCACCCCACGTATTGCCAATGCATTACTAAGGCGAGTTCGTGATTTTGCCCAAATCAAAGGGAATGGCAAAATAGATATGGAAATTTCAAAATACAGTCTTAAAGCATTAAATGTAGATGACTTTGGTCTTGATGATATGGATAACAAAATCTTACTCACTATCATTGATAAGTTTAAAGGTGGTCCGGTAGGTCTTTCCACACTTGCCACTGCAGTGAGTGAAAATGCTGAAACTATTGAAGAAGTATATGAGCCTTTTCTAATTCAAAAAGGGTTTATAAACAGAACACCACGAGGCAGAGAAGTGACAGACTCCGCCTATAAGCACCTTGGAAAACTTAGAGAAAGTAAGCAAGGAGGATTATTTTAAAGTCTATTTATGACGAATTTAAAAGAGTTTCCAGAAGTCCCTTCCATTGAGTTTTTTAAACATGCAGGCGGAATTCTGAAAAACCCACTTCCTTTTCATCAGAAAAATTTTGATAAGTTGGGGGATACGTTTAGGTTAAATTTAGGCTTTGGCAATTCTGTTGTGTTTTCTAGAGATCCAGAATTTGCCATATATGCTTTAAGAGACCATCAAAAGAATTATAGAAAAACTGAAATCCAAACCAAAGATCTGGCAAAATATGTAGGTCATGGTTTACTAACTTCAGAAGGAGAAGAATGGAAATTTCAGCGTAAATTAATTCAACCTGCATTTCATAGGAAGAATCTATATACACTTCTCGATTTTATGGTAGAGGCTATTGATAAAGAACTCGAAAGAATTGAAGTGGATAAAACCATTGATATTTTCCCTGTTTTTAATGACTTAGCATTTAAGGTAGTCGTGAAGAGTTTATTTAGCGATGCGATAAATTCTGAAGAAATAGCGAGACTTCAGTACGTGACTGAAGAAACCCAAAAGATGCTCGTTAAAGAACTGAGGCAGCCATACAAGAAATGGTGGTTTCTGTTAAGCGGAGAACTTAAAAGAAATCTGGGTTTAAGTAAAGAAGCCAGAAATTTACTCTCTGGTATCATACAAAGACGCCGAGAATCCGGGGAAGAAGGTAAGGATTTGCTGGATATGCTCATGGCTTTAAGATATGAAGATGGTTCAATAATGGAAGAAGAGCAGCTCATTGATGAAATTTTGATTCTCTTCATTGCAGGACACGAAACCACATCCAACGCCTTATCTTTTACAATACAACTGATTGGTCAAAAACAAGAAGTTCAGGACAAATTAGTTTCAGAAATAAAGAGCCTGGAAGACGCCTCACTTTTTGATATTCTAAAAGAAAGCAAATACACACAGCATGTTATTGAAGAATCCATGCGTTTGTTTCCACCAGTTTATTTTATCGACAGGCAAAACATCGAGGAGGATTCCTTTAAAGGTTTTGCGATACCAAAACATACGACCTTGTTGTTTTCAGTTCATCAAATTCATAGAAATGCTGAAAACTGGGAGGAGTCTTCAAAATTTAACCCCGAACGTTTTATGCAGTCCAGAAGTGTGAGTGATTTTTACTTCCCTTTTGGTGCTGGTCCTAGAAAATGTATCGGAAACAATTTTGCGATGTACGAAATCATTTTGACTTTGCATCAGCTTTTGAAGAAATTCAAAATTGAAGAAGCTAAAACCCATATTGAAATTCAGCCTCTTATCAGTCTTAAGCCTAAAAATGCCTTTGTTAAATTTTCAAAACGATAACTTATTTCTTCACTAGAAACCAATACTCAACTTATAAAAGCCGAGGCAGAACGTCTGGGTTTTATATCCTGTGGAATTTCTAAAGCAGAATTTCTTGAAGAGGAAGCTCCACGGCTAGAACACTGGCTTAAAAAAAATGCGCACGGAGAAATGCATTATATGGAGAATCATTTCGACAAGCGGCTAGATCCTACTAAGCTTGTAGAAGGGTCAAAAAGCGTTATTTCTTTACTTTATAATTATTTTCCTGAAGAAACACAAAAAGAAGGAACCTATAAAGTAAGTAAATATGCCTACGGTAAGGACTACCATCATGTGATCAAGGCTAAGTTGAAAGAAATGATGTACTGCCTGTATGAAAAAATTGGCAATGTGGAGGGAAGAGCCTTTGTAGATTCTGCGCCAGTTTTAGAAAAAGCCTGGGCTGCTAAAAGTGGTCTTGGATGGATAGGGAAACATTCTAACCTGTTATCAAAACAAACTGGTTCGTTTTATTTTATAGCAGAATTGATATTAGATCTTGACCTTATTCCAGATACACCTGTTACAGATCATTGTGGGTCATGCACAAAATGTATAGATGCCTGTCCAACGGATGCTATTTATGAGCCCTACAAGGTAGATGGCAGCAAGTGCATTTCTTATTTCACGATTGAGCTAAAAGACGACCTCCCCAAAGGTTATCAAGATAAATTTGAAGACTGGATGTTTGGCTGTGATATTTGTCAGGATGTCTGCCCTTGGAATCGGTTTAGTCAACCCCATAATGAGCCCTTGTTCAAACCTCACCCAAGCTTACTTGCCTATGATAAAAAGGATTGGGAAGATATCACTAAGGATGTCTTTAATGATATTTTTAGAAAATCTGCCGTAAAACGAACTAAGTATGAAGGCTTAAAGCGCAATATAAATTATATCAAAGAAAAGGATAACTAGCATTTGTCTAAAATCTAAAGGGCTTAAGCTTTAATATATGAGGTATGAATTTTCATTTTAATCTTTAGAAGATATCTGATAAAATTAGTCATAAGGACTACCTTTGTAGCATACAAATAATAGTAGAATAAACGATATGAGTTCACCTAGAAAACGTAGAGAAGCTTTAGTATATCACGCAAAACCAAGACCAGGAAAAACAGAGGTGGTACCCACCAAAAAATATACTTCTCAAAGAGATTTAGGCTTGGCATACTCCCCAGGTGTAGCAGAACCCTGCAAGGAAATAGAAAAAGATAATAAAAATGCTTACAAGTACACTAACAAAGGCAACCTCGTAGCAGTCATCTCTAATGGCACGGCAGTGCTAGGACTCGGAGATATTGGGGCCGAAGCTTCTAAGCCAGTGATGGAAGGTAAAGCCTTGCTTTTTAAAATATTTGCAGATATTGATGTGTTTGATATTGAGGTAGATGCTAAGAATATAGATGAATTTATAGCTACAGTCAAAAACATAGCACCTACATTTGGAGGAATAAATTTAGAAGACATCAAAGCTCCTGAGGCTTTTGAAATTGAAGAACGCCTCAAAGCTGAATTACCTATTCCTGTGATGCACGACGACCAGCATGGCACGGCTATCATATCTGCCGCGGCGTTGCTGAATGCTTTGGAGCTTGCTGATAAAAAAATTGATGAAGTCCTGATTGTAGTTTCAGGAGCAGGCTCAGCAGCTATCGCCTGTACCAAGTTGTATGTCCTTCTTGGTGTCAAAAAAGAAAATATCTTAATGTTTGATAGTCAGGGTATCGTCAATCAAGATAGAAAAGACCTATCCGACAAGCAGATTGAATTTGCCACCTCAAGGCAAGTCGCAGATCTTGATGAAGCTATTGAAAATGCAGATGTCTTCTTAGGCCTTTCAGTAGGAGGTGTTCTTAAACCTGACATGCTCAAGAAAATGGCAGCCAACCCTATTGTGTTTGCTATGGCAAATCCAGACCCCGAGATTGAATATGATTTAGCTAAAGCAACACGTAGAGATGTCATAATGGCTACAGGGCGATCAGATTTTCCTAATCAGGTGAATAACGTTTTGGGGTTCCCCTACATATTCCGCGGTGCTCTAGATGTACGAGCTACACAAATCAATGAAGAAATGAAAATGGCAGCCGTTAAGGCACTTGCTAAACTCGCCAAAGAACCTGTTCCAGAACAAGTGAATATAGCTTACGCAGAAACACGGCTCAACTATGGAAGAGATTATATTATCCCCAAACCTTTTGACCCAAGGTTGATTGCTGAAATTCCTCCTGCAGTGGCCAAAGCTGCGATGGATTCTGGTGTAGCTCAAACACCTATCGAAGATTGGGATGCTTACAAAGAAGACCTGCTTGAGCGCATGGGCAGTGAAGACAAGATTACTAGACTACTCATCAACCGTGCAAAACAAGACCCTAAACGCATCGTCTATGCAGAAGCTGATCATCTGGACGTGCTCAAGGCTGCTCAACAGGTGTATGATGAGAAAATTGCTACACCTATTTTACTTGGAAGGCGGGATGTGATCTTGGAATTGATGAATGAAATTGAATTTGAGGGGGAAGATGTTATTATTATAGACCCAAAGTCTGATGAAGAAAAAGAACAACGCCACCAGTATGCAGAAGATTTATGGAAAAAAAGAAGAAGAAAGGGCATCACTTATTATGATGCTAAAAAGCTAATAAGAGAACGTAATTATTATGCGGCCATGATGGTAGAAAATGGAGATGCAGATGCCATGTTGTCTGGATATTCCAGAGCTTACCCAGCAGTGCTGAAGCCTATCCTAGAACTGATTGGGAAAGAAAATGGAGTAACCAATGTAGCGGCTACAAACCTGATGAACTCCAAGCGGGGACCTATTTTCATAAGTGATACGTCTATCAATATAAATCCAGATGCCACTGTACTTGCTAAAATAGCGCAGATGACCTCAAAGACCGTCAAAATGTTTGGGATAGATCCTGTGATTGCTATGATTTCATTTTCCAATTTTGGATCTTCTAAAGATACCAATGCCTCAAAAGTGAAGCAGGCAGTAGATTACCTTCACCAAAATTTCCCTGAAATTGCCGTGGATGGCGAGTTACAAATAGATTTTGCCCTCAATAAAACCATGAGAATGGATAAATTCCCATTTTCAAAATTGAACAACAAGAAAGTCAACACATTGATTTACCCCAATTTAGATTCAGCCAACAGTACTTATAAGCTGATGAAGGAATTAAATAATGCAGGGTCAATAGGGCCAATCTTGATGGGACTCAATAAACCAGCACATGTCTTTCAGCTTGGAGCAAGTGTAGATGAGATGGTCAACATGTCTGCTGTAGCTGTTGTAGACGCTCAGCAAAAAAGCAAGCGCAAAGTTTAGAAGCTCACTTATAATCTATATTTGCTTGATGAAATCTATAGGAGATTCAAGAGATTATTTTGTTACATTTGATTCCTAAAATTAAGTTAACATGATTACACAACTTCGCGGTAAGCTTCTAGAAAAAAATCCTACACACCTAGTTATAGATTGTAATGGTGTAGGGTATGAAGTAAACATCTCACTGCATACCTTTTCCCGTCTAAAAGATGAAGAGCTTATTACACTTTATACTCATCTTCAGGTAAAAGAAGATGCTCACACCCTTTATGGCTTTATGGATAAAGCTGAACGGCTCGTGTTTAGGCAGTTGCTTTCAGTTTCCGGTATAGGCGCTAGCACAGCAAGAGTCATGTTGTCGTCTCTCACGCCAGAGCAAGTTATTGAAGCTATTTCTACAGAGGATACAGACACCATACAAAGTGTGAAAGGTATTGGGAAGAAAACGGCTCAGCGGGTTATTCTAGACCTCAAAGATAAGCTACAAACTACTGAAGCTTATACCGAAGTGGTACAGGCTCCAAGCCATGCCTACAAAGAAGAAGCCTTATCTGCATTAGAAACCTTAGGCTATACTAGAAAACAATCTGGTAAAATTATTTCCAAGATTTGTAATAATAACCCTAATGCAAACGTTGAAGAGGTTATAAAATTAGCCTTAAAAAACTTATAACACCCTTGAAGCTTACTCAAAAATTATTTAGTAGTCAATATTTTACGTCTTTAGCGGTCTTTCTTTTTGTGATGTTATCTTGTATAACTTATGCACAAGAAGAACAGGATTCAATTCCAGAAGGGCCTTCTTTTGGAAATATATCCATGCCAAACCCAAGCAGTATAGTGTCAAAATATGATTATGATCCTGTTCTAGATAGATATATTTATACCGAAAAGATAGGTAGTGTTGATGTCAAATATCCACTTGTTCTTACTCCAGACGAGTTTGAAGCACTTGTGCTTGAAGAGCAAATGAAAACTTACTTCAAAGAAAAATCTGATGCAGCCACAGGGAAAGGTGATGAAGAAAATCAAAAAAACCTGATTCCTATTTTTTATGTTAATAATTCTTTTTTTAAGTCTATTTTTGGAGGTGATGAAATTGAAATCAACCCCAGCGGATCAGTTGCAGTAGATGCGGGTATTCTTTATAGTAAACAGGACAACCCCTCATTATCCCCAAGAAATCAAAGGAACATCACATTTGATTTTGACCAGCGTATCAGTATGAGTCTGCAAGCTTCAGTTGGAGAAAGACTCAAAGTGAATGCTGAATATGATACACAATCAACCTTTGATTTTCAAAATCAGATCAAATTAGAATTTCTTCCAGATGATATTCTTGAAGACGAAGATGGTATCATTAAAAAAATAGATGTGGGTAATGTCCAGATGGAAACCAACAGTTCACTTATTCAGGGTTCGCAGAGTTTGTTTGGTGTGAAAACACAGCTTCAGTTTGGTAAAACAACAATTACAGGTGTCTTTTCAGAAATGAATTCTGAGCGGCAAAGCGTAAACATTCAAGGAGGTGCAACAGTTGAAAAATTTAACAAATTTGCTTTAGACTATGATGAAAATAGGCATTTTTTCTTAGCACATTTTTTTAGAAATGAATATGATAGAGCTTTAGCTAACTACCCGTTTATCAATAGTAAAATTCAAATCACACGGATTCAAGTTTGGGTGACCAACAGGACAAATAATTCTCAGGCAAGTTCCAACGCGAGAAATATTATAGCACTTCAAGACCTTGGAGAAAGCAATCCAGATAACCTAGGAGTTTTTAAAACTAACAAGGGTGATCCAACCTCGGTTTCAAGCTTTATACGAAGACCTAATGCAAGACCAAATAATACTAATAATTTATTTAATCCTAATGATATTGGGAATAGTGGGTCTTTATTAACCTCAGCAATAAGAGATGTAGCTACGGTAAAAGATGGTTTTGGCTCTGCCCCCAATCTTGAAGTTTCAGAGGGGCGTGATTATGCTATTTTAGAAAATGCAAGAGAACTACAGCCCAATGAATACTATCTAGACACCCAGTTGGGTTATATTTCTTTGAATCAGCGCCTGAACAACGATGAAATTCTTGGAGTTGCCTTTGAATATACTACTACAGACGGTAATGTTTTTCGTGTTGGAGAATTTGCCAATGGAGGGCCTCCTGGAACAGAAACCGAAGAAAACCCTGAACAAGAAGGAGAGCAAATTGCTAAAAATCAAAACTTGATAGTAAAACTTCTTAAAAGTCCTGTGACCTTTGTCCAGGAACCTATATGGGATTTGATGATGAAAAACTTCTACAGCCTAGGAACTTCTGGGCTAGAGCAAGATGGGTTTAGGTTCAATATCTTATATTCAAATCCACAACCAGTGAATTTTATAACTGGTGTAGAAGGGAGTCCCTTACCAGAAGATGTAAGTGAAACCAACCTTTTGCAGGTTTTCGATTTAGATAGACTTAATATTAACGGAGATCCCGTGAATGATGGTGATGGCTTTTTTGATTTTGTGCCCGATATCACAATTGATCCTCAAAATGGAATCTTAAAGTTTACCAAAGTAGAGCCTTTTGGAAGTTATCTTTTTGATAAATTAAAATCTGGTACAGAGGATTATGAGAATTCTGAAACTTATAATGATAACCAGGAAAAATACGTTTTTAGAAGTTTGTATGAAACTACTAAAATTCAAGCTCAACAGCAAGGGACAGAGCAAAACAAATTTCAGTTGACTGGGCAGTACAAATCCACGAGCAGTGGAGGTATCCCAATAGGATCCTTTAATGTGCCAAGAGGATCAGTAACGGTAACAGCCGGTGGGAGAACACTACAGGAAGGTATAGACTATACGGTGAATTATGAACTAGGGCGGGTGAATATTCTGGATGAGGCGCTCTTAGCCTCAGACACACCTATTGAGGTTTCTACAGAAAATAATACACTATTTGGCAGGCAGACTAAACGCTTCACGGGTATAGATGTTCAGCACAGGTTTAGTGAAGAACTTTTGATAGGAGGTACATTTTTAAATTTAAATGAAAGACCTCTTACACAAAAAGCAGACTATGGGGCAGAACCTATCAACAATAGTATCTATGGCTTAAACTTTAATTACAACACCACAGTCCCCTTTTTTACAAGGCTAGTCAATAAATTACCTAATATTGATACTGATGTAGAGTCTAACTTTTCACTGAAAGGAGAGTTTGCCTACCTGAGACCTGGGACGCCAAAAACAAATGATTTCAAAGGGCAGGCTGCAAGTTACGTAGATGATTTTGAAGGTTCACAAACCACAATTTCAGTATTAGATCCCTTGGCATGGAAATTATCTAGCACCCCGATAGGCTACAGAGGAGTAAAAGATAATAATGGCACTTTTGATGCTAACAATGACTTAAGCACCAATGACCGTAGGGCTAAATTGAACTGGTATACTATAGATCCTGTTTTTTATAGCTCTCAAAGACCGTCAGATGTAACTAATGACGATCTATCTCAATACTACTCTAGACGAATCCTAGTGAATGAACTATTCCCAAATGTTGATATTGTGCCTGGTCAAATTCAGACGTTATTTCCATTAGACCTTGTGTATAGACCTACTGAAAGAGGTATGTATAATTATAATCCTGAGGCTTCAGAAGATAATACACTGCCCAATCCAGAAGATAATTTTGGTGGTATTATGAGAGGCCTGCAAACTACAGATTTTGAACAGTCCAATGTAGAATATGTAGAATTTTGGGTGATGGATCCTTTTATTTATCCTGAAAATCAAGGAAACCAAGGTGGTAAAATAGTTTTAAATTTTGGTAGCATTACCGAAGACATTCTCAAAGATGGAAGAAAACAGTTTGAGAATGGTCTGCCTGAAGATGGAAGCAACTCCAACACAATAACAACGCCTTTTGCTAAAGTGCCTAGCAATCAATCTCTAGTTTATGCCTTTGATACCCAAGACGAAGAACGAGAGAATCAGGATGTAGGTCTTGACGGGTTAAGTAATGCAGATGAAGCCGATAAATTTTCAGATTTTGCCAACTTTCAAGATCCTTCCAATGATGACTATCAGTTCTACTTAGATAGAGAAGGAGATATATTAAATCGCTATAGGAATTTTAACGGGGCAGAAGGTAATAATCCTGTAGAGGTCACTGAAAGTGCTAGAGGAAACTCGGCATTCCCAGATGTAGAAGACGTCAATAGGGACAATACCATGAATACGATAGATAGCTACTTCGAGTACGAAGTGCCCGTTTATCCAAATATGAGTGTACAAAACAATACGAGTTCTAAACCAGGGATAAATTCAGATTACATCACAGATGTCCAAGAAGTCGTTACAACACTTCAGAATGGTGAAGAAATAAATACAAGATGGGTACAGTTTAGAGTTCCTCTAAGTACTAAAGAAGAGTTTGCAATAGGAGGAATCAGCGATTTGAGGTCCATTCGCTTTATGAGAATGTACATGACAGATTTTAGCCAAGAAACGATCTTAAGATTTGGAACTTTAGAGCTGGTGAGAGGAGATTATTTCACATACGACTCTCCAATCCTACCAGATGGTAAAGACCCAAATACAGGCAATACACAGTTCAATTCTGAAGCTGTAAGTCAAGAAATTACTTCCAACTATGTAACACCACCTGGGGTGTTGAGAGAAGAATTAGTCAATAATAATGTAGCGATAAGAGAAGATGAAAAATCACTCTCTTTGAGAGTTACAGGACTTGATTCTGAAGATTCAAGAGGAGTTTTCAAAAATTATCAGATAGACATGCGTCAGTATGAAAATTTAGAAATGTATTTGCATGCGCAACCGCTCCCTAATGCCCAGCTACAAGATGACCAGCTCACCGCTTTCATCAGGATGGGAATAGATTTTACAGATAATTATTATCAAATTGAAATTCCTTTGAAAGTCTCCGACCCCCAAGATTTTTCTCCACGAGGAGTCTGGCCTCTTGAAAATGATATGAAATTGCCTTTAGAATTGCTTCAGCAAATTAAATCTAGAGTACTAGGAGATGATAATTTAAGCAATTTAGATTTAAATTATTTTGACGAAAGCCTTAACCCCGTTTCCACTAATTATAACCAAGGATTCAAAGTTGGTGTCATAGGAAATCCAAGTTTTGGAAATGTAAGGGTATTGATGGTTGGGCTAAAAAATTCTGGTGGGCAAAGAGTCTCTGGAGAGGTATGGTTCAACGAGCTAAGACTCTCTGGACTCAAAAATGAAGGCGGCTGGGCCGCGATACTCAATTTAGATACAAACTTTGCAGACTTTGCCAATGTATCAGCAAGTGGGCAAAGATCTACCATAGGTTTTGGAGCTATAGAGCAAGGCCCTAATCAAAGAAGTAGAGAGGATGTACAGCAGTATGATTTTGTTGCAGGACTAAATTTAGGTCAAATTTTACCAAAAGAATGGGGTTTGAAAATACCTCTGAATTATAGTAGAGGTGAAGAACTTATAACTCCACAGTTTGACCCATTGTATGGAGACTTGGAGCTTCAAACCCTACTGGATAATACCGTAGATGAAGCTGACAAAACAACATTTAAAGAACAAGCAGAAACTTATACAAGAAGACAAGGTATAAGTATAATAGGCTTGCGCAAAGATAGGACTAACTCTGAAAAAACACCAATGCCTTATGATATTGAGAATTTTACAGTATCAGGTAATTATAACCAAACAAATTTTAGAGATTTTGAAATACAAGAATCTTTAGATCAAAATATTGACGTTGCACTTACCTATGGGTTCAATTTCCAACCACTTGAAGTAAAACCTTTTGAAAAGATAGGCCTTTTCAAAAGTCCATATTTTGCTATTTTTAAAGATTTTAATATCAACCTACTTCCAAATAGTATCACAGCGGGAGCTAACGTCAAAAGGCAATACAACGAACTAAGATTCAGAAAGTTTAATCTACCACCTGGTAGTCTAGGTGCGCCAAAATTGTTTCAACGTAATTATTTCTTTGATTGGCAATACGCGATAGATTATAGCCTAACGAAATCCTTAAATGTAAACTTTAACGCTTCTACTAATCGAATAGTAAGAAATTATATCGATGAAAATAATGTTCAAGATAATAGCATTGGTATTTTTGATGATTTTTTTGACATAGGGATACCAAACCGACATTTCCAGCAGCTACAGCTCAACTATACCCTGCCTTTTGATAAGATTCCATTTCTGAAATTTATCCAAACCCAATATTCCTATTCAGGAGATTTTCTTTGGACTAAAGGCTCAGAGATTTTAAGAGGACTGGATGACATTCCAGATTTAGGAAACTCTGTCCAAAACTCTGCCCAGCACCAGATCAATACAAACCTGAACATGTCTAACCTTTATTCTTATTTAGGATTGACCAAAAAGAAGACCAAATCCAATACAAGAATCAATAGAAACAACAGTAGAAGAAGAGGCGCTCAAGGGCAGGAGAAAACTAAAGATGATGCTAAGTCAAATTCTTCAACTGGCGCTGATAATGAACTAGGTTTTGGAGGTCAAGTCTATAATACATTGATAGGAATTATCACAGCATTAGACAGGTTACAAATCAATTACTCCGATAACAAAGGAACCTTTATACCAGGATATACCAACACAATTGGATTTGGAGGCACTTTAGAACCTACTGTTGGGTTCACATTTGGTAGCCAAAACGATGTAAGGCGAGAGGCCGCCAGAAAAGGATGGCTCACCATGTATCAGGATTTTAACGAGCAGTATATGAGGACAGACAACCAGCAACTAGATATCCAAGCTGGATTAAAATTGCTGCCAGGGCTTACCATAGATCTTACAGCGAACAGATTATATTCTGATACATATACAGAAAATTTTAAAGTCAACCCTCAATCGCTAGACTATACATCAGTTATTCCAAATACGTTCGGAAATTTTAATATTTCAACGAATATGATTCGTACCTCTTTCCAGACCAGCACCAAAGATGATTCTGAAACCTTTGAACAATTTAAAACCAATCGATTTATAATAGCCAACCGACTAGCTAAAAATGCGGGGATAGACCTAAATGATCCAAACAATATTGATGAAAATGGATTTCCTGTAGGATTTGGCAGAGCAAGTCAAGATGTCCTCTTGCCCGCGTTTCTCTCCGCTTACACAGGGTCTAATGCTGATAGCGAAGATCTAGACCTTTTCAAAACTATACCCCTTCCAGCTTGGAATTTGAAGTATAATGGATTTATGAGGTTGAGTTGGTTTAAAGAAAACTTCAACAGATTTTCAATACAGCATGGCTATAGGTCTTCCTACACTATCAATCAATTTCAGTCCAACCTTGAGTATAATTTCAGGAACCCATATAGCCAGACCAATATTGACCAAAATGGAAACTTTAGATCTGAGCTTTTTATAGCAAACGTCAACCTTATTGAAGAATTTAGTCCCTTAGTAAGGTTTGATTTTGAAATGAAAAATTCATTGAGTGTTTTAGCAGAACTTAGAAAAGACCGCGCCCTATCTTTAAGCCTGAACAACAATTTACTCACAGAAATGCAAGGTGAAGAATACGTTATCGGGTTTGGGTATAGAATAAAGGACCTTACCATGGTTACACAATTTGAGGGTAACCGTAGGGTGCTGAGTAGCGACCTGAATATTAAAGCCGATCTTTCTTTAAGAAAAAATTCAACAATTATCAGGAATTTAGATGTTTTAAGTAACCGTGTTACTTCAGGCCAAGACATCTGGTCTATAAATTTTGTGGCAGATTATGCATTTACTAAGAATTTAACGGCGTTATTTTTCTACGATCATGTATTTTCGCAAAATGCTATTTCAACTATTTTTCCCCAAACTACTATAAGAACTGGATTTACGTTGAGGTATAATTTTGGAAACTAAACATAATTTGAAATGAATACACCAGACAATTTAAAGTACACAAAAGACCACGAATGGATAAAGATAGATGGCGATACAGCTACTATAGGCATTACAGACTTTGCACAAAGTGAACTTGGCGACATAGTTTATGTAGAGGTAGAAACCGTGGGCGAAACCTTAGACAAAGACGAGGTCTTTGGTACAGTAGAAGCCGTAAAAACAGTATCAGATCTGTTCTTACCACTTACTGGAGAAATTTTGGAATTCAATGAGGCACTAGAAGATGAGCCAGAAATGGTTAATGAAGAGCCTTATGAAAAGGGATGGATGGTGAAAATAAAAATTTCAAACCAAGATGAAATCAAAGATTTGATGGATGCTGAAACTTATAAATCCCATATTGAATAGTAGGCTACCGCTTGTATTAGCTATTCTATGTACTGCTTTTATCATCTATCTGTCTTTGTCAGATATCAGTGCCTTTCCAAAGATGAATGTCACTCATGAGGATAAAATCTATCATTTTACTGCATACTTTGTTCTAAATTTTCTGTGGCTACTAGCATTTATTCGTAAATCTTCAAAATCTTTTTGCCTAACTATTTTGATTTCTTTTGGAATTATTAGCTTTGGCATTATTGTTGAAACTATTCAGGAAGTTCTTACAGATATTAGAGTCTTCGATTATTATGATATTTTAGCCAACAGCACTGGAGTAGCTTTGAGTTTTATGGCTTTTGAGTTTTTTAAAAAAAGAATTATGAAAATATAATTTTAAATTGAAAGTAGATTTCAAATTTTTTATACTTTAGTAACCTATTTAAAACAAGAATATGGAACCAAAAAAGAATCCAAAAAAAGATCTTTCTAGAAGAAGCCTTTTGTTTTTTCAAATCGGTCTTGCTGTTGTTTTAGGTATAACACTTATAATGATAGAGTGGAAGACCTATGACAAAGATGCTATTGACACTGGAGTAGTGGATCTAGACATGCTAGAAGAAGAAGATGTGCCAATCACAGAAATACAAAAGACACCACCACCACCGCCACCACCACCACCTGCGCCTGAAATTATAGAAGTTGTGGAAGATGATGAAGAAGTAGAAGAGGTGGTTATAGAATCTACAGAGACAGACCAAAATGAAGTTGTTGAGGTTGAGGAAGTAGAGGAAGTAGAGGAGGAAATTGGAGACGTTCCTTTTGCAGTTATCGAAAGTGTGCCCATCTTTCCTGGTTACGAAGGCTTAAGCAACAACGATGAGCGTAAGCAATGTATGAGTAAAAAAATAAGTCGATTTGTAAATAAAAACTTTGATACGGGCTTAGCAGCAGATTTAGGTCTAAGTGGTATTAATAGAGTTTACGTACAATTTAAGATTGATAAAAAAGGTAACATAGTCAATGTAGCGGCTAGAGCACCTCACCCAAGATTACAATCCGAAGGTGAACGTGTTATCAAGAAGCTACCTAAAATGAAACCAGGAC
>Ga0102927_1000062_pt1 | contig 21544 bp, 15 predicted proteins | sample SalPon1_A_H2O_MG_FD_78208 | JGI IMG/M metagenome (GOLD analysis project Ga0102927, IMG submission 78208) | Salt pond water microbial communities from South San Francisco under conditions of wetland restoration - Salt Pond MetaG R1_A_H2O_MG | ecosystem: Environmental > Aquatic > Non-marine Saline... | reverse complement strand
CTAAAATAAACTTAGATCCTAAGTCTGTAGATGAAGTATTGATGGGGCATGTGGTGCAGTCCAACAATGGACAAGCACCTGCAAGACAAGCAGCAATAGGAGCTGGCATACCTGATACAGTACCTTGTACAACCATCAATAAAGTCTGCTCAAGCGGGATGAAGGCAGTAACAATGGCTGTGCAAGCCATTGCTGCAGGAGATGCTGATGTGATAGTTGCTGGCGGAATGGAAAGTATGAGTAATATTCCTCATTACCTCTACATGAGAAATGCTAAAAAATTTGGCCCAGCCCAGGTTATAGATGGGTTACAACGTGACGGACTTGTGGATGCGTATGATCAAAATGCCATGGGAGTATGTGCAGATCTTTGTGCTAAAGAACATCATGTCTCCAGGGAAGAACAAGATGAATTTGCTAAAGAATCTTACAGAAGAAGTGCTAAAGCCTGGGAAGAAGGAAAATTTGATGAAGAAGTAGTCCCAGTAGAAATACCACAACGCCGAGGTGAACCTTTGCTGATGCAAGAAGATGAAGAATACAAAAACATCAACTTCAATAAAATAGACCAATTAAGACCTGCTTTTAGTAAAGATGGTACTGCCACGGCGGCTAATTCTTCTACAATAAATGATGGCGCTGGTGCTGTAGTCTTAATGACCAAAGAAAAAGCTGAAGAACTCAATCTTGAAATACTAGCTACTGTTGTGAGTTATGCAGATGCAGCTCATGAACCCGAACGCTTCACTACTGCTCCAGCTAAAGCCTTGCCAATAGCCCTAAAAAAAGCTAATTTAGAACTAAAGGATATCGATTACTTTGAACTAAATGAAGCCTTTTCAGTTGTGGGTATTGCTAATTCTAAGCTTCTAGGACTTGACAGTAACAAAGTGAACATCCATGGAGGAGCTGTATCATTAGGACATCCTTTGGGTTGCTCTGGCGTGAGAATCTTGATTACGCTCATCTCCATTTTGAAACAAAACAATGCTAAACTTGGAGCTGCACTTATTTGTAATGGTGGTGGTGGAGCTTCTGCCATGGTTATAAAACGTTAATTCTTAATCTAAAATACATGCCATACGGAATCTGCCCCCTATGTGTTGCCCCTGTAAGAGCTGAAGCCAATGATGCCTCAGAGATGGTTACTCAATTGCTTTATGGAGATCATTTTAAAATAATAGAAACCAAATCCAAATGGGTCAAGATTCAAGTGGCTTATGATGAGTATGAAGGCTGGATGGACATCAAACAGGCTATTGAAATAGATGAATCTATTTTTGAAGAACTGAACCAAAAAGCAAATTACTCTACAGACTTACTGAGCTTGATGACAACCTCTGATGGACAACTATTGCCGGTTTGCATTGGTTCTTCAATTCACGCAGCAGAGACGTTGCAACATCAATTTGATGGCGCTATAAACCATGGGTTTTCAAAACATAAGTTAGTTGAAACCGCAATGCTCTATCTCAATTCTCCATACCTATGGGGAGGCAAAAGCCCTTTTGGTATAGACTGTAGTGGGTTCACCCAGATGGTGTATAAAATTTGTGGCATTCACTTGCAAAGAGATGCCTATCAGCAAGCTAAACAAGGTCAAGCGCTTTCGTTTATAGAGGAAAGTGAACCTGGAGACCTAGCGTTTTTTGATAATGAGGAAGGGCGCATCATACACGTGGGTATCATGATGAAAGAAAATCATATTATCCATGCTCATGGCAAAGTTAGAATAGACAGAATAGACCACTCAGGTATTTTTAATAATGAAACCAAAAGGTATTCTCATCAATTGCGGGTTATCAAGAAAATAGTTTAAAATTTTGCTCCAAATCCGAATGTAAAAAACAGGCCATCATCGCTATGAAAAAAATTGAAAGTTCCTGAAAACAAATCTGCTGCATTCACCCAAAACCCTACACCATAATCATTATGCCATGTGTTAGAGTCCTGATAACCAGACCATACTCTACCTACATCTACCCCTCCCAAAACTCCAAACTGAAGCGGGACTAACCTGGTCTTAATAGAATTAAAGCTGTAACTCAAGTCCACGTTGCTCACTAAGCTTTGCTTACCTATAAACCTGTCTCTTCGATAACCTCTAAGTCCATTTCTAGCTCCAAGCCTGGCTCCCTGATAGAATTCATAGTCGTCATTAAACAAAAGTTGAGAAGCGACTTTTGTCCTGAGCACCCATTTTTTGTCTTTTGAAAGGGCATTATAAAATTCAAGGTGCGGATTCAGGAACACAAAATTTTGGTCTGAATTTTCTACATTCATTGTTCCTCCTAATTCTACTTTAAAATCCATACCTCTTAAGGGATTGATAGGATCATCAAAACTTTGATACTGGTATGAAGACTGGTAAGAAAGAAAGTTTTTCTGATCAAAAAAGCTTGTATCTGTAGCCAAAAACTCATCCCCCACTTGGTCTATATATCTTCCTTCAGTACGCTGGACTTCATAGGCTGAATAAGACAATTGATGCTCAAAAATACTTCCGTATTTAGAGGTTTTTCTTAAACCTAGACTACCCCCTATTTGTTTTATCTTCACTCTATTAAAATCTCTATCAAACTCATCTTGAAGGTTTTCTGTACCATTTCCAAAACCAAAAAAGTTTCTTGCAAAGTTTGGACTGGTGTAGCTAATGCCTGCAACTAAGTTATAATCCCTCAGTACATTAGCAAACTCGCCTTCGTAAGAAACATCAAACCCACCTGTATCTGTATAAATCCCAGCCTTGATACTATGTTTATAAGTAAATGGATTAAGCTGAAAGCCTTTGTGGGTATAAGATGCTTGTGCACCAAATAACAATCCGTCATCAGGATTGAACCCTACGCGGGGTAGGAATGTACTAATGTTACTGATTTTTCGGTCTTTATCGAATGTATTAATCACATAATTATCTGTTTTAATAATTCGTCCTCCTTGTTTAGATTTAAAAGTATTTTCTAAAGATTTATGATCATAAACTCTAATATTTTTCCCAGAGGTTAAGACATATTCATCATTGCCATGACCACCAATAAGTCTTACCTTAATACTGGATGGAGCATCTCCTGATACCGTAAAGGTGTCAGTATCATCTAATCCGTAAATCCAAACTTCATCTGTTATTTGTTCATCAAAAATTTTATCAACAATAGTATAATCTCGTTCTCCTTTTATATTTCTTGAAATCACAATTCTGGTTTTACCCTTATCTTGTCTTACCACATCTATAAAGTCATCTTTATCGGTAGCCACAAGTATTGGTAATTCGTTTAGGATTTCAAAATAATCAGAAGCAAACTCGTTTAAATTAGTTAACCTAGCTTTGAATATTTTGACCAACGCATCAAGTTGAGAGGAATCAATTTCACTAGGAAGTTTTGAAAACGCTTTGTGTATTACCACATCAGACAAATTGTTTTGAATAAATTGAGCTTCCCTAAGCCAGTCCTCCAGAGTAGCATTTCTGATGATCATCCTGTCCAAGCTAAGTCCAGAGTTGTTGAACCACTTTAGATATTGAATATCCTCTTCATAAGCATGGTAGATTTTAGGAAATGAGGTGAGGGTGCTTATCAAATTAAAAAAGCCTCCATCAAAATTGGCAAACACCTGGTCTCTATCTCTAGGTATGGGTCTGAAATACCTATCCCCTTCATCATCCTCAAACTCAGACCACCGAAATTGATCTTCGTGCCTGTCCCAATCTCCAAGAAGTATATCTAGAAGTCTAGCACGTATATAGTTAGACTCATCTACTGTATATTTTTCATCTCGGCGTAGTCGTTCTATCATGTCTGCTGTGCTCACAATATCGTGGTTTGGATTACCAAACACACCTTCTGTACCCATCCAGTTGTCTTCAGGCCTTTCCTCTACCATATAAAGTTCACCTCCATGAACGCTGTTGAAATCCCCAAGCTGTTTTTGTTTGGGTACATAGACCAGTTTTGGGTTGGTATGGTAAACCCCGATAGCTTCAGACAAATCTGGTACTGCCAAAAATCCAAAGGGATGTGCGGCTGTCATAAAGTCCAAAACTAATTCTTCAATGATGGTTTCATCAAATTCATCATCCAAATTTTTAATGGTATAAATAGATTCTTGAAGCAAGCGAATAGGGTCTTTTTTTATCTGTCTTATATTATATTGTCTGCCAAGGCTATCCTGAAGTCTTAGTGAGTTGGTCTGCATACCACCGCCAAGCCTCATGGGTTCAAGACCACCAAAGGCTGTGTCGAGATCCAGAACTGGAACGCTGATTTTTCTGGTGTAGAGGTCTCTATAATGTTCTCCCCACACACTTTCATAAAATGCTGTCCTTTCCGTATCAAAATCCTTATATACCGATGCTGAAAAGTGGGTAGGTAGCACTTCTGGAAGTTGGTCTAAATCATAGTTTTGTTCTGCTTCATAAACTTCTTTTTGAAAGATAAGCTTAGGTTTATCTGCATTGGCCGAATAAAATTGAACCCAGGACGATCCATCTTCAAAAACATCTAAAACCGCAAAGCCATAGCCAGGATAAGCAAACTCTCCATCACTACCTAATTTCACATAAGATGTTTTGGAACCAGATCCAGAGACTATTTGCTTAACGGCCTCATGCTCTATATACTGCAAACTATGCTCATGGCCAGAGGCGAAAATAACCCGGTTCCAGCGGCTTGCAATAGAAGTAATTTTATCTACCATGGATTGGTAGTGATTGTTTTGAGTATCTTGAACAGACACACCTCCAGATACTCTTATAAGATTAGCTAAAGATGCCAAGCCAGGCAGAGGTAACTTTTTGTTGGACGGAAAAAGGTGTTTGGACAATTCATAAGTACCACCGTGCACCCCATTGGTGTAGAGTGGATGATGCAGAGCTACAAGCGTGGTTTTATTTTGATTCTTCTTCAGTTCAGTTTCAAATTCTTCATAAAATTGATCCAAGGTTTTGATTTGATCACAATTCCTGTTGATGAGGGGGTGCTCATCCCAGTTGGCTAAAATCCATTGAGAATCAAGGATAATAAGGTGAACGTCATCTGAAATATCTACAAAAGACATACCGCACCCAGGTTCTGGAAGCCACGGTTTATCTTGATCTTCAAGAGCTTTGGCTATTCGTTTTTTTTGATTTGTCAAGGAGGCTATGCCTTCAGAATACCAATCATGATTGCCTGGAATAAAGTGAACATCACCTTCAAAAAACTGAAGACTAGACGTTTGGTTATCAATTATTTGCTTGGCTTGAGTATAGTTTTTTTCACCTTTAGTTGGAAGACCTGCTGGATATATATTATCCCCAAGGATAATCACTTTATCAGCTTTTGTAGGAAGCGAGTCCACAAATGCTTTAAAAGCTAAAAGACCAGGTGGAGTGCCTTCTACTTTTTCATATCCTGTATCCCCTATCAAATAAAACCGTTGAGAACGTGTTTTATGTTCAGGATAGGTGGATGCTTGGTAATTTTCTAAATTTTTATAGTTAACTTCGTATGTAGCACAAGAGGTCAATACACAAATTATGACTATTGATACTAAGGTTTTTATCATAAAAATAAGTTTAAGTAGTTTTCAAAACTAAAAAATATGGCAGAACTCATTTCAAACACTGAATCGTTTGTCTTGAATTTATTCAAAGATAAGCTTTCTAGTAGATATGTTTATCACAATTTCAACCATACCCAAAGAGTAGTCAATAATGCCGTATTTCTTGCTGATGAAATGCAGCTAAATGAAGAGGACAAAACTATACTTACACTCGCTGCATGGCTTCATGATACTGGCTACACAGTTTCTGAACTACTTCATGAAGACCAAAGTAAACGTATAGCTAGAGCGTTTCTGGAAGAACAAGGCACTTCTGAAACCATCATTATTGCTGTGGAAAATGCCATAGAAGCCACCAAGTTAGAAGCAAAACCGCAAACACTTATCGACAGGATTTTGAAAGATGCAGACTGTTCGCATTTCGCTAAAGAAAATTTTAAAGAAATCAGTGAATTGTTGCGTCAGGAATTAAACTTAAGAGGTGAAAATTTTACTGCTGCAGAGTGGCTAGATGTAAACATCAAAGTGCTATCCGAACAGCATCGCTACTATACCGCATACGCTATAAAACACTGGAGCAGCCTGAAACAGGAGAACCTTATCAAACTGATACAAGATAAAGAAAAACAAAAGAGAAAAACCGATAAAGAAAAACTGAAAGCTAAATACAAAGCCCAGTACAAAAATGATAATCCGGAGCGAAGTGTGCAAACTCTATTTCGTGTTACGCTTAGGAATCATCTCAAGCTAAGTGATATAGCAGATACTAAAGCTAACATTTTACTATCAGTAAATGCCATAATCATATCTTTAGCACTTGCGAACATCATTCCAAAACTTGATAACCCAAGCAATGAACACTTAATGATTCCTACGCTGATTTTAATATGCTTTAGTGTAGCAGCCATAATACTTTCCATATTATCTACAAGACCAAATGTTACCTCAGGTGAGTTTACAAAAGAACAGGTAGAAACTAGAGATGTCAATATATTATTCTTTGGAAATTTTCATAAAATGAATTTTGAGGACTACTTATGGGGCGTCAAAGAAATCATGAAAGATAAAGATTATGTCTATGAAGCCTTAGTAAAAGATTTGTATCTCCTCGGGAAGGTTTTGGAACGTAAGTATCGTCTTTTGCGATTGACTTATACCATCTTTATGGCTGGAATTATTATTTCTGTGCTCAGTTTTTTTGTCGCCTTTAACCTCATTTAGAAAATAAGCACATCATAAACTTTTTCTCAGGTTACCCCTTTCTCGACTCAATCACTAAATGATTCTATCAAATCCTTGTATGTAATGCCTTGGCTGGAGGTTTGGCTATTATGATAGAGAATCCCTACGCGTATGGCCTTCAAACCTGACACCCCTTGCAAATCTTCAACCTCAAGCAGTTCTACTTCCTCATTCAGGTATTTTTTTCGTTGTAGATACTTAATGTAGTTAAGGTATTCTTCTTGTGTTTCTTGCAATGAATATACAATGGTCAATTTTCCTTTGGAAGTAATCCTCTCTTTAGTGTTTTTGATGTAAGCCTTATCTATTCTTTTTTTGATGATTTCATAGCGGGCATTATAAGACCCATCTACGTCAAAATGTTTTTCATCCATCCTATAATGGATAGTAAGGGTATTGTTAAAAGCTAAAACTAGAGATCTTGAGCTTAGCTTTATAGAGGTATGCTCTTGAGTTTTATAAAATTTGTTCTCAAGCTCACACATTACACTAAGTTGCCAAAGTCTTAAGTTTTCAAGAACAACTTTGCTAAATTTCAAATCTTTTGCGATGGATTGTCCTATATACATATTATGCTCTACTCCATCAGTTTTGTACCTATCAAAGTAATGTGGAAATAACTCCTGAGCTTCAACTTGTTTAGCATCTAGATAACTCGCTAAGCTAGAATTGATTATAGAGACTGTCTCATCAAACACATCCCTATGTTTATGATAAACTTTGGCGCCAGACTCTACTTTTTTCAAGTAGTCTATAACCATAGATTGGCATGAGGGGATATTCAACTTTATATAGTTCAGTACTGGAAGCACATCGTCTTCAAGAAGTTGTTGGGTTTGTTCTTCAGTTGAGGCAGTGATACCATCAGACAGTTGCGTCAGCACATCTGAAATTCTGTATCCTAGTTGCTCAAAGACAGGAAGAGGCTGTATGTCAAAAGCAGAATTGACAATATTCAGGACTTGATTCAACTGGTCGATTATATCAGTTTTTATAGCAAAATTTCTTTGTGAAGACGAGTCTGCAATATCAATTTGCCCAAAAAGAGGATACACCTTATGAAACGTGATTTCTTTTAGCTCATTTTTGTCTTCAGACAAGCCATCAGCAAGAAGTTTTTCAGCTTCTTCTTCAAATTTCCACTCCACACTAGGATGTATAGAAGTATATTCATTTTGAATGATAGCCTTTATTCTGTTTTTGCGTTCTTGTCTGTATTTTTCAACAGTTTCAGCTATATATGGTACGATATCATCTAGCTTTGTAGCATTGATATTATTGAGGTCGTTTTTGGAATAACTCACCAGTTCTAATATAGCGAGAAGCTTATTATTTTTACTTATAGGAGCTAAAATTGCAGATTTGATGCCTTTATTTTGAAGGTATTTGGCAAATTTATTAGTAGTATTCATTTTTGCATAAGCATCTACGTCAGTAATACTAAAGTACTTATGCTGATCTACAATCGAGGTGTAAGCCCCATGACAGAAAGCCTCGCGACAGCCGTTATCCGATATTGAATTCAAAATAAAACTATCCACATAATTGGAATGGCTTTTTTGAAATTTTTCTGTTTCATCGTTAAATAAAGCAAAACCAAATTCTAAATAAGGTAATCTGAAAATAGACTTCAATATCGTTCCCATTTTGACAGAAATCGCTTTAGAATCTGTAAAGACATTACTATTGAGTAGCAAATTTTTAATTTCAGAAATGCTATGATCTACAGTAACATCTGTGAGGTTTAAAATCGTGAATCCCTTAAAAATCCATGAGTTTGGTGGAAACTTTTCTTTCCAGAATTCAATATCATTCTGCCTGTTCAGTAATTGGTTGACGTCTTCGTCTGTGATATGTGGAGCATCCTCAGTAGGATATAGCTCAACAAAATCAGCGTTCACAAATAGCCTATAGCTTCTTAAAGAACCTGTAGCATCAGGAATATCATAGTACTCTGGTCTAAAAAAATCTACATTATAGTTATAATAAGTATTCAGAATAATGATACAAGCTAAAATATAGTCTTTCTCTATATTGAAATTTCTAGGCTGAAATTTGAAATTTTTGTCTGGAACAGCTTTCAAGATAGACTCAAAACGCTTTGTAGTTCTAAAAACTATATTCTGAAAAGGAACAGTTGCTGCTTTTATTTCATTGTGGGTAAGGATGTCTGGAAAAAGATCGTCTAGCAATATTTTGATTTGCTCATCAAAATCATTTAAGTGTTCAAAATCTGTAATCCCTTCAAAAAGTTCTGGATAAGCTTCTGAATACTCTAAAACACCTTCAATATAGGCTCTAGACACGGGATTATTTTCTTCTTTTAATCGTTTCTGAAAATTATCGCGTATCTTCTCAAAACTCAGTTGAATCTGAAAAGGATAGACATTTTTTTGTGGACTCATAAGTAAATATAATACTACAAAAATAATTCTTTAAATTGATTTTTAAACTTTTAACTTTAAAGAAAATCCTACTGTCAAGCTAATTTATTCTAAAGTAAGAGTCTTACTCTGAGATAGAATATTATTTTTACGACTAAAATATTAGACAATGAAACTCTTTTTAAAATTAATCATTCTACTCCTGATAGTTGGATGTAATACATCAGACCCTAGCCTTGAGGCTACAATAGAAGAGGTGCCAAATGGAACCAATGTTTATCTTACAGAGCTTGGTCCACAAAATGTTCCAATACCTTTAGATACTACTGAAGTACAAAATGACAGGTTTCAGTTTGAGTTGAATGAAAGTAACCAAGACATTCTTTTAATTCAAGTTGAGGGGGTTAATGGTAATTTGATTTTCATTAATGACGCTGAACAAATAAAGATTGAGGCTAACAAATCAAATTTAAGAAACTCCACTGTAGATGCAGGTGTACATAATAAACTTCTAAAAAACTATATTGAAACCATCACCGCCTTTGCAAATCAAAGAAACCAAATCGTAAATAAACGCCAGAAGGCGATGCAGAGCAGAGATGAAATTGCCATGCTAGATTTGAATATGGAAATACAGAATATAGAAGAGGAAAATAAAACAGCTTCTTTAGATTTTATAAGAACAAATGATAATTCCATCGTTGGTATGATGGCTTTATCTGATATAATGAACTCTAAAGCTATACCTCTAAACAAAATGAAGTCCTTGTATGATAATTTTGATGATGAAGTGAAAGACACACCATTAGGAAAAATGCTTGGTCAAAATATAGCTAAAATAAGTGCAACTGATGTAGGTGCTGAGGCGCCAAAATTTTCTGGCCCTACCCCTTCTGGAGAAGAATTAGCTTTGGAAGAAGCCATGAAAAAAGTAACGCTGATAGATTTTTGGGCGTCTTGGTGTAAGCCTTGTCGAATAGAAAACCCAAATATCGTAAGTGTTTATGAAGATTATAAAGACTTAGGCTTCACAGTTTTAGGGGTTTCCTTGGATAAACCCAACAGCAAAGATGCTTGGGTAAAGGCTATTGAAGAAGACCAGCTAGATTGGAACCATATTTCCAACCTAAAATACTGGCAAGAACCAATTGCCCAAAAGTATGGAGTAAAAGGCATCCCTGCTGCTTTTTTGATAGATGAAAATGGCATAATCATCGGTAAGAATTTAAGGGGTGATGACCTGAGAAAAAAGGTAGAGGAAGTTCTTGGTGAATAACTTATAAAATTCAGTCTGGAGATTTAAGCTTTTCAGCTTTAAAAGGCCTTACGATAAGTCTAGCGGCTCTATCATAATTGATGTAGCTATAGGTCCAGTTGAAAAATGTTACTATTCTATTTCTAAATCCAACCAGAAACCATAGATGAATAAACATCCATACAAACCAGGCAAAGGCCCCGCCAAATTTAATCTTCTCTAAATCTACAACTGCCTTATTTCTACCCACTGTTGCCATTGTGCCTTTGTCATAATAATTAAAAGGTAAAAGGGGTTGTTTGTTTAAAATCCTCAAGAGGTTTTTAGCAAGGTGTTTGCCTTGTTGTATGGCTGGTTGTGCTACCATAGGATGCCCTTCAAGATAGTTCTTACTCGGCATAAAAGCGATATCTCCAATGGCAAAAATGGTATCGTATCCATGCACTTGGTTAAATGTATTCACCCTATAGCGGTTTGCTTTAGTATGCATAGCATCGTCTTTTAGCCCTTCTATAGCTGCGCCAGTTACCCCAGCACTCCATATAAAAGTCTCAGTATGAAAGCTTAAGCCATCTTGGCTTGTTTTTACAACCTGATTGTCATAAGATTGCACAAACGTATTAAGGTGAATTTCAACATCAAGCTCCTCAAGGTATTTTTTTGCATTGGCGGAAGATGTATCACTCATTGGGGGAAGGACCTTGTCCAGGCCTTCTATCAAATGAATATGGATTTCTTCAGGATCTATGTCCTGAAAATCTTTGGGAATAACATTTTTCCTTAATTCTGCCAGAGCACCACTTAGCTCTACGCCTGTTGGTCCAGCACCAGCAATTACAAAATTTAGCAACGCACTTCGACGTTTTGCATCTGTTGTAATAGCTGCTTCTTCAAAATTCTCTAGGATAAGACTCCTCAGGTTTAAAGATTGAGGCACAGTTTTCATCCAAATCGCATTTTGCTCAACACTTTTATTACCAAAAAAATTGGTTTTGGAACCAGTCGCTATAACAAGATAATCATAAGTAATGTTTCCTATATTGGTTTCTACGAGTCTTTTTTCATTATTGATATGATTAACTTCTGCCATTCTAAAATAGGCATCTTTATTCTTTTTCAAGATTTTTCGTAATGGGTAGGCAATGGAATCTGGCTCAAGCCCTGACGTAGAAACTTGGTATAGTAAGGGCTGAAACGTATGGTAGTTCCTTTTATCAATCATCACGATTTGGAATGGCTTTTTTTCTAGTTCTCTTACTAAACTTACACCTCCAAAGCCACCGCCAATTATAACCACACGTGGCAAATCTGAGATAGGAATATTCATTATAAATTTTCTACTAATATAGTGTAAATTTCAATCAACACGTCTGCTTTTAGTGGTTTTAACGCCACAACCTTTTGATGTATAAGCATTAAAGAAAATCTAAAAAAGATTGATGTTTATATATTAAAAAAGCCTGTATCAAGCCCTTGGATGATAGTGTTCTAACACAGTTCTTAAGTGAGACCTATCTAAATGCATATATATCTCGGTTGTGGTAATGCTTTCATGACCAAGCATCTTTTGGATTGCTCTTAGGTTTGCCCCATTTTCTAAAAGATGAGTTGCAAAGGAATGCCTAAAGGTATGCGGACTTATGTTTTTTTTAACATTTGCTTCCTTGGCAATTTGCTTCACGATAGTAAAAATCATAGCTCTTGTAAGCTGAGCTCCTCGCCTATTCAAAAATAAAATATCCTTAAATTCTGGTTTTGGGTCTTCATGAATTCGGATACTATCTTTATAAATAGATATCATCTCCTGTGTGTATGAATTGATAGGTACAAGACGCTCTTTATTTCCTTTACCCAACACCTTTATAAACCCTTCTTCAAAATGAAGGTGAGACAGCCTCAAACCAATGAGTTCACTTACCCGAAGTCCGCAACCATACAATGTTTCTATAATAGCTTTATTTCTGTGCCCCTGAGGGTGAGATAAATCTATAGCCAATACCAGTTTGTCTATTTCTGCAGTAGAGAGTGTATCTGGCAGTTTTCTACTAAGCCTTGGATTTTCAATAAGAGCTAGAGGGTTAGAATTACAGTAATCTTCAAAAATGAGATAGTCAAAAAAACTTTTTAAACCTGAAATTAATCTCGCCTGAGAGTGTTCATTTAAAAGTTTTGAAATGTCATAAATAAAATTCTGAATATCCTCTTCTGAAATTTCCAGAGGGGATTTCTGTATATTGTAATCCGATAGATAGCGGGTAAGTTTCAAGATATCTAGCTGATAATTTCGAACAGTATTATCAGCTAGACCTCTTTCTATTTTAAGGTAATAAGTAAAATCTTGAATAGCTTGCTCCCACTTCATGCTGACAAATTACATTTAGTATAGATACATTAAAGAATTTGTTCTGCATGGGCTTTCGTTTTTACTTTTGAAATCACCTCCTCTATTTTTCCATTTTCATCTATTACAAATGTAGTTCTGTGTATCCCATCATATTCTTTGCCCATAAATTTTTTAGGTCCCCAAACTCCAAAAGCTTCAATTACGGCCTTGTTTTCGTCTGCTAGTAAGGGAAATGGGAGTTCGTATTTAGTTTTGAAATTTTGCTGTCTTTTAGCAGAATCTGCACTCACCCCTAAAATACTATAATTTTTAGTCTGAAATGCTTCCCAGTTATCTCTCAGGTTGCAGGCTTCTGCAGTGCAACCAGGTGTGCTGGCTTTAGGATAGAAAAACACAACAAGTTTTTTGCCTTCATAATCTTTTAGGGTATGTACGTTGCCGTCTTGGTCTTTTGCCTCAAAATTTGGAGCTTCGTCTCCAGGTTTTAATGTTGTCATAATTGTTATTTTTGTTGAAAAGTAAAGTAAATGAAAAAATCTGAAAAAGTAGATTTTGTTATAAATACCTTAAGGGAATTGTACCCTAGTATTCCTGTGCCATTAGACCATAAAGATCCTTACACTTTACTTATTGCTGTTTTGCTTTCTGCACAAAGCACCGATGTGAAGGTAAATCAAATCACCCCTTTGCTGTTTGAAAAAGCAGACAATCCTTGGGATATGGTAAAGATGTCTCCTGAACAAATTCGAGACATCATAAAACCCGTTGGGCTGTCGCCAATGAAATCTAAAGGAATCTATGGCCTTTCTAAAATTTTGATAGACAAGTATAAGGGTAAAGTTCCAAATAATATGGAAGCGCTAGAGGAGCTGCCAGCAGTAGGACATAAAACAGCCTCTGTAGTGCTGGCACAGGCTTTTGGGGTCCCTACATTTCCAGTAGATACGCATATCCATAGGCTGATGTATCGCTGGTGCCTTAGCAATGGTAAAAATGTACAGCAAACCGAAAAAGATGCTAAACGATTATTCCCAATGGAAGTGTGGAATGACCTCCACCTTCAGATTATCTGGTATGGCAGAGAATATTCTCCAGCTAGAGGCTGGGACTTGGAAAAAGACATTATCACCAAAACCATTGGTAGAGCTTCCGTACTAAAAGCTTATGATAAGAAAAAAGCATCCAAAGCCAAGTGAATATTTGTCAGATTCAATAAAAATCAATTCTGATTAAAATCAAATTCAAGAGACTTGCACTTTAGTAAAGCATAAGCTTTAGAATAGTTTAGTATGGTTTGTAACGTCTTTGGTGAGGGTTGTAAAGGTTTAGAAACTGAATTAGTGTAATTTTTTTCCATATAATTAGGTTTATATGAAATAAACGCCATCAAAAATAAATTATTGTATCATCAATTTCCTAAAATTACTTGGTGTTTTTCTATCAGTTTTCTAAGATTAATGAGAGCATATCTCATTCTACCTAAGGCGGTGTTGATGCTTACGTCAGTTTTAAGAGCAATTTCCTTAAAACTCATTTCTTTGAACATTCGCATTTCTAAAACCTCTAGTTGATCTTTTGGAAGCTCTTTCACAAGTTCTCTAAGATCTGTATCAATTTGATCCTTTATGATTTGCTTTTCAGCGTTTAAGCTACCGTCGGTAACAAAATCTAAGATATTAAAATCACTTTTGCCCTCAAATTTTGGCATTCGGTTACTTTTTCTGAAATGATCTATCACAAGATTGTGAGCAATGCGCATCACCCATGGTAGAAATTTGCCTTCTTCATTATACTTTCCACGTTTTAAGGTGTTAATAACCTTAATGAAAGTGTCTTGAAATATATCTTCAGCTAAGTCTCTATCATAAACCTTGGAATAGATAAAACTATAAATTTTTTGCTGATGCCTATTTATTAAAATAGAAAGCGAATTCTCATCACCATTTAGATATTGTTTGACGAGGTAAGCTTCGGAAGTAATAGGTGTCCTGTTCATAATTTTTACTTAAATAAAATTAACTTTAAATCAAAGCTTTGTTTGGTACTGATTTGTTTTAAGTAAAAATGTTAAATAGGCAAAGTAAATTTATGAAATGCTAAAATAAAAATTAAAATGAAATTATTCCTACACGTTAATAATTTTAACATTTCATGAATTGATGTCGAACGTCTTTATCGATTTACAAATCTCTATATTTGCAGAAGTCATTTTTTTCATGAAACACAAAAACTTAGACCACATAGACCCTAAAGAATTTATTATCATCAAAGGGGCTAAACTTCACAACCTCAAGAATATTGACGTCGTTATACCAAGAAATAAGCTTGTAGTCATCACTGGTCTATCAGGTTCTGGCAAGTCTAGTTTAGCGTTCGACACGCTTTATGCTGAAGGCCAAAGACGGTATGTAGAAAGTCTTTCTGCTTATGCCCGACAATTTCTGGGTAGGCTAGATAAGCCTAAAGTGGACTACATCAAAGGAATAGCTCCAGCTATTGCCATTGAACAAAAAGTTAACTCTACCAATCCAAGATCTACAGTAGGAACTTCTACAGAAATTTATGACTATTTGAAATTACTTTATGCCAGAATCGGCAAAACCATCTCCCCTATATCTGGGCAAGAAGTAAAAAAACATAGCGTCACAGATGTAGTAGATTTTGTGAAATCTCAGGACAATAATAAAAAACTTCTACTCCTTGCCCCCATCACTTTAGAAGGCAAGCGCACAGTGAAAGAGAAAATAAGCATCCTACAGCAGCAGGGCTTTAGTAGGATTAAGATAGATGAAGAAGTTCTTAAGATAAATGAGGTAGAACCTCAGAACATTTCAAAAAACACCAAGCTGTCTATTGTTGTAGATAGAATAGTGGTTAAAGATGATGAAGATTTTTATAACAGGCTGGCAGATTCTATACAAAATGCTTTTTATGAAGGTAAAGGAGAACTAAGTATTGAAGATGTTACTTCTGATGGCAAAACCACTTTCAATAATAAATTTGAATTGGATGGAATGCTTTTCACAGAACCAAGTGTGCATCTATTTAGCTTCAACAATCCTTTAGGAGCGTGTCCTAAATGCGAAGGTTACGGCGATATTATTGATATAGATGAAGCGTTGGTTATCCCAAATACAGGACTCAGCATGTATGAAGGTGCTGTTGCGCCTTGGAGTGGAGATACCCTTAGCTGGTACAAGAGAGAATTTATCACTCATGCACACAAATTTGATTTTCCTGTTCACACCCCTTATTTTGAATTAACAGAAGACCAAAAGAATACGATTTGGAATGGCAACTCATACGTTTCAGGCATAAATGAGTTTTTTGAGACTGTAAAATCTAAAGCCTATAAAATCCAAAATAGAGTTTTACTATCCAGGTATCGCGGGCGGACACGGTGCCCTGAATGCAAAGGAAGAAGGCTGAAAAAGGAGGCTACTTATGTTAAAATAAATGATGTTGACATCACACAACTTGTCGATTTGCCTGTGAATGAAGTTCAATCGTTCTTTAACGACTTAAAGCTGAATGAGCATGATAAAATGGTTGGCGATAGATTATTAAAAGAAATCAAAAACCGACTTCAATTTTTAATGAATGTAGGTCTAACCTATTTAACATTAAACAGAAAATCCAACACTCTCTCTGGTGGCGAATCTCAACGCATCAACCTGGCCACATCACTGGGCAGCAGCCTTGTGGGCTCTATGTATATTTTAGACGAACCTTCGATTGGCCTACATTCCAAAGACAATGAGCAACTTATAGACGTCCTGAAAGATCTTCGAGATCTTGGAAATACGGTAATTGTAGTAGAACATGACGAAGACCTTATGAAAGCTGCAGATTACATCATAGATATAGGGCCTGAAGCTGGCACTCTAGGAGGTGAGCTTGTGGCTGAAGGCACTTATAAGCAAATATAGAAAGCAAATTCACTGACCTCTCAATACCTCAGTGGCAAAACTGAAATTAGTATCCCTAAACAAAGACGTCTCACCAAGTCTTATATTGAAATAAAAGGCGCAAGAGAAAACAATCTAAGAAATATAGACGTAAAGGTACCTCTGGACTGTTTTGCAGCTATAACTGGAGTTTCTGGAAGTGGAAAAAGTACTTTAGTAAAAAAAATACTTTACCCAGCTATGATCAAACACAACGGAGGCTATGGCACTAAAGCTGGGCAATTTGATGGAATAAGTGGTAGTTTCAAACACATTAAACATACTGAGTATGTGGATCAAAACCCAATTGGAAGATCCTCTAGGTCTAACCCTGTAACCTACATAAAAGCCTATGACGATATTAGAAATCTTTTTGCTAAGCAAAAACTTTCAAAGATTAGAAATTTCAAACCCAAGCATTTCAGTTTTAATGTAGAAGGTGGGCGTTGTGATACTTGTGAAGGTGAGGGAGAAGTAACAATAGAAATGCAATTTATGGCCGATGTGCACTTAGAGTGTGAAGCATGCCAAGGCAAACGATTCAAGCAACAAGTCTTGGACGTAAAATTTGAAGATAAAAGTATAGATGACGTCTTATCCATGACTATAGATGATGCCATGGCATTTTTCTCTGCACACAACGAGACCAAAATTTCTGATAAATTAGAAGCATTACAAAGTGTTGGGCTAGGCTACGTTACATTAGGTCAAAGCTCCTCTACCCTCTCTGGTGGTGAAGCTCAACGTATCAAGTTAGCTTCATTTTTGACCAAAGGTAAAAATGCAGACCAAACCCTTTTTATCTTTGACGAACCAACCACTGGACTTCACTTTCATGATATCCAAAAACTACTAAAATCTTTTGAAGCTTTGATAGAAAATGGACATAGCGTGATTGTAATAGAACACAATATAGACCTGATCAAATGTGCAGATCATGTCATAGATTTAGGCCCTGAAGGCGGAATTAATGGTGGGCAACTTATTGCCGAAGGAACACCAGAAGACGTTTCAAATGTAGAAGCCTCTTTCACAGGTCAATTTTTAAAACCAAAGGTACAAGGCAAAACCTCAAAATCTTCGTAAAACAGCGCCCTGACATCTTCGTAGGGGCAGCGCCCTGACATCTCGATATAAGTCTTATTTTTTCTTAAACGTCTTGAAGTAGAAATCAGAAAGATCCTCAGAAAGTTGACCTTTTAGGCTAATTACAAGGTATAGGATACTAATAATAATAGATTTTAAAAAAATATTGAAAACAATGTAGCCAGTAGTAAAATCCCAAAAATAAAAACTAAGACTTAAAGCTGTAATCACTAAAAATATATATAGACTTTTATAATTAAAGGGGTGAATTCCGAAGGTAATTCTTACAAAAATCAATTTAAACACATTGTAAAGGCAAAACGAAATAAACGTAGCATAAGCAGCACCATAGATACCATAAACAGGAATAAGCCAAACATTCAGAAAAAAACCAACACCTACCAAAACTATGCCTGCGAACAGCACCGTTTTATAATATTTTGAATTGAAAATAATGCTATTATTATTTCCCAAAACATTATCGCTTAATTTTACTAAACTGATTAAAAACACAATACTCACTCCTATTCTGTATGGATCAGGTATTATACGGTACAGCTGGTGAACGTTTGTCATGATAAGAACAAAGACAAAACCACTTATCACAAACAGCGTATTAGAACTTCTGATGTATAAATCCTTGAGAAGTTCGGTTTGTTTAAAATTCAAGTACTTTGCAGTGATAGGATTGGTGATTTGATGCATTGCCTTAGCTGGCGCAGCAATGACAGTAGCTATATAAATAGCTATACCATAAATAGATACATTTTCAATAGGCATAAAATATTCTATCATGACTTTGTCCAGGTCATATAAGGCTACCCCAACTGTTCCAGCTATAAAAATCAGCAAAGAATAATTGAGTAGTTCTTTTAGTTTTGGAGGAAGTTGAGAACTAAAACGCGGCGTATATAATCTAAGAGCATACCCAAGCATCACTACTGCTCTCAATACAAAAACTCCGATAAGAAGGTAAATGAACAAGTGAACGCTAATACATTCAAAATAAAGACAAAAAAGAAGTAGTGTGATGGCTATCCTATGAAAAAGTTCACGCAGAATTGTGCCAAAAATGCTTTTGTATTGCACTTTAGCCCATGCGAAAAATACTTCAAAATAGGCTGTTGAAAGCGCAATAGCAAATATACCCCAGATGTAAGGCTGTACTAAGTCATTTTCGCCTTCAAAATATGTCAAAAGGGAATCAAAAAAAATCAAGCCCAAAAATGCCATAACCATACCAAGAGCTAGAGGCAATAACAACGCAAAACTGAGAAGCTTATCTGTATCTTGTTGACTGGTGAAACTGGTGTAAAATTTAATAATTGTATTATGAACTCCAAGAGCTAGAAATGGCCAAAACAAGTTTCCAGCTGAAAGCAAAAAAGTAACAAGCCCAAAATATTCAACTGTCAGAAATTGAGGGTATAGAAAAAGAACATTCAGTGCACCTATACCAAAACCCAAATAGGTAGAAATAAGATTGATAAAGGACTGCTTAGCGACTATTCCCATAGCTTAATGGATAAGATGAGCAAGGTTTTGCGTTAGGTGTTTTCGGCTATACTGATGGATATTTTTGGTGTTGGCGTTCAGCTTTCCGATTAAGAAGTCATCAAAAGCTTTTTCAACAAAAGATTTTAAGTCAGTCTTTTGGTTGTAAGTAAAGCATTGCCCAGATTGCGTATCTGAAATTATTTTTTCAACATCCCACTCTTCAGGGCCAATGGCTAAAATAGGACGCTGTGAGGCCAAGTATTCAAACAATTTACCAGGAATTATACCTCGTGTATCTTGTTGATCAATTTCAATAAGCAGAAGTATTTGTGAGCTTTTTTGATATGATACTGCTTCCTTATGCGGTACATACCCTTGCACACTTACATAATCTTCAAGACCAGCATTATGTATAGACTCTAGAACACTTTCACTGATTTTACCAATAAGTTGAAGTTCAAAAAAGTTTTTAAAGACAGGATTCTCAGTAATCAATTCGGCAAAAACCTGCCATAAAAGCTTTGGATTTCTATCATTCAACAAGGAACCTATATGTGAAATAGTGAAATTTTCACTTAATTCAGATTCAACTGATATCTCATCAAAACCGTTAGTGATTACTTCTATAGGTGTTTTAGTTTTTTGTGAAAACTCTTGCTGAGTTTTAAAACTTGTAGTAATAAGCTGATTTGCTGTGTTCAAAACCTTAGATTCAAGGTCTTTATGCTTTTGTTCTGACTTCTCTGTAAGTCTTAAGGCCTTGTGATATCCTATGGTAGTCCAGGGGTCTCTAAAGTCTGCTATCCAGTTTAGGTTGGGCAAATGTTTTTTGAGCCCAAGACCAATAAGGTGAAGACTATGTGGAGGTACAGTAGTGATAATTGTTTCAATACTATGCTCCTGAATATAAGCTTTTAGATAGGAGATAGATGGCTTTACCCATAGGACTCTTGCGTCTGGAATAAATAAATTTCCTCTTATGAATAGCATCAATCGTTCCTTCCATGATTGCTTTGTTTTAGATTTTATAAGCCCGCTACTTATTGTTTTTGAATCTGACTTGGATACTAATTCTGCTAAGGCATACGGTTCTAAAATAGATTTTTCTATAACTTTCACACGGCTAGGATAAGATAAAGAATTGTCTTTGATAGGATAGCTTGGGTTTTTAGGTTTATAAACAATAGGCTGGTATCCAAAATCTGGTAGGTATTTTGAAAAATTAAGCCAACGTTGCACTCCAGGCCCTCCAGCTGGAGGCCAGTAGTAAGTGATAATTAAAACTTTTTTCATGCTTTAAATTTGCTTTCGCTTTAAGGAATAACCTAAACCTCCAAGGATAATAAGTGATAAAAGTATAAAACCAGCCATGGATAGTCTTCCTCCAAACTTGATAAGTTCTGGCTCAAATGAAAAGCTAATCTGATGTTGTCCTGCTGGCACTTCCAAAGCCCTAAGCACATAATTAGCCCTAAAGTGATTAACCTCCTCCCCATCAATCCTTACTTCCCAACCCTCTGGATAATAGAGTTCTGAGAACAACACCAAGTTATCAGACTCTGCCTGGTAAGTATAAACCAGCTCATTTTCTTTATATGATATTAGCTGTATTTGATCTGAAAAATCTAGATTATAAGATTTATCTTTATAATCAAATTGATTTTTTTCTACCACAGCAGTTGTTTTGGGGTTGATGGTATCCAGAGCTAATATAGCTTGGTTGGCATTATCAACACTCACAAGTTTGTTTGCAAACCATGCATTGCCCAAATGGTTTGGGTTTTCTTGGGCTTCAGGTTCTCCCTCATCATCAAAAATGAAGTATTTCACATTCAGCATATTCAGAATGCTTTGCTTGCCTTCATAAATATAGAAGTCAAATAACTCCTGTATTCTGCCTGGTTTTGCCGCATGGTAGCCACCTATTGAATTATGAAAGTAGGAAGCTCGTGCAGAGTTAAGTGGATTTGAGGTTAAATCATAAACTCTGAAATGAGAGGTATCTTTTTGAATCTCAAGATCTGCAGAAGTTGCTTCAAAGGGATTTTCCATAACAGAGGCAGGAACAAAGTCATCTTCATTAACGTAACGAGTGTTCACACCAATTAGATCTACAACTATAAACACCCCAACAAGTCCAATAAAAGCAAGGTTTTTAATTTTGTTTTTCAAGTATAAATAAACGGCTCCTGCAAGGAGCAATATAAAAATCAAAGATCGTATCGTATCGGATGTAAACATTGATTTT
>Ga0102927_1000059_pt1 | contig 22327 bp, 18 predicted proteins | sample SalPon1_A_H2O_MG_FD_78208 | JGI IMG/M metagenome (GOLD analysis project Ga0102927, IMG submission 78208) | Salt pond water microbial communities from South San Francisco under conditions of wetland restoration - Salt Pond MetaG R1_A_H2O_MG | ecosystem: Environmental > Aquatic > Non-marine Saline... | reverse complement strand
GTGATTTCGAAGCGTTCCTATTTCATCTATATGGATTGCCACATCATCTCCTTCCATCAAACTAACACCCTCATCAGGGACAATAGATGTTCCTGTCAACAATATCATCAATTCTGGGACTGCATCACAACGTACGCAATATTCGACTAGTTCATCGAATGATCTCTTGAGCTGGTTCGTAGAGGAGGAGCCTTCGAATATCACCTCATTATTCCGGCTAATCTTCATGGACATCTTCAGATCTTGTGGATCTATTCCATCCGCCGTAACGATGGACGGGCCGATTGCACAAGACTTCATATACATCTTAGCCTGCGGTAAATAAAGGGGATTTGCACCTTCAATTGATCTGCTACTTACATCGTTTCCGATCGTGTAGCCTATGATCTGACCCTCATACAACACAAGTCCCAACTCTGGCTCCGGCACATCCCATTCGGAGTCATATCTGATTCCAATGGCCTGATTAGGGCCGACGATTCTCGATGACGTGGCTTTAAAAAAAATCTCAGGGCGTTCAGCGTTGTATACGTTCATATACATATCTGGCATTATACTCTCAGACTCTCTCGCCTGTTCACTGATTTCATAAGTAACCCCCGCTCCCCAGACCTCCGCTGGTCTACATGGTATTTCCAAACGGGCGAAAACATCGTCTGGTAATAATTTCGTTGTATCTGGAATCAGCTGTTTCGTAAATCCACTCAAATGGCGATCGTTCTGTTTGGATTCGCGGAGCAACTTGGTCAATGAGCTAATGTTATTATTAGCTGATGTGAGGTCGAACATACCGTTCTCTGTTTCTACAACGAGCGTAGGTGATTTATTGCGGATTTGGTAAAATCGCATGTAAATAAATATGATGTCCCAGACTTAATTATTCATATTTTCACCGCACATGTGATGCGTGAGCATCATTGTTGTGTCAATAGTTTATAGATGTTACTCAGCTCCGGTTGGTCAGTAGAATCAGATGATGGCAAGTCACACGCAATTGTCATAAGGGAAATGACCTGTTGAATTTATGAATTTTCAATTTAAGCTATTTTTGAGTTTAGGCACTATGTGGCCGTAATTCTGATATAGACGGGAACAGACTAATCAACCCATATTATAAAGACTAAAATCCACTTGAGTTGATCAATCGTTTTATATATTCTCTGTTGTTGGGGTATGAACCTCTGATAATTATCGCAAAATCTTATATGTCAATCAATACCAGTTTTAATACACATGTTTAGGCGAAGAGACGGAATTCCCACTTTGACAACACCAATTGTCACACCTTTCGATCGGTCCCGCAAAGTGGATCTGAAACAATTCACCACTCTTCTCGACTGTTTAGTAGACCGTGGAATCGAGAATGTCATGGTAGGTGGTACGACTGGAGAGTTCGCAAGTCTATCAAGTCATGAATTAGAACGTTTAGTATTCACGTGCAAGGACCACATCGGTAATACTAGTAACATCGCTGTTGGTGGTGCTCCTAGTTCTACTACGGCCGCATGTGAATGGTTGGAAATGATTGAATCTGCAGGCGTTGATTCTGGGGTCGTCACCGCACCTTACTTTCATAATTCTAACAGCACTGAAGGGCTAATAGAGTTTTTCGAAGTGTTGAATGATGCCTCGTCAATCCCGCTTATTTTGTACAATATCCCTGCATATGTGGGAGAGACGCTCCCTATTGAGGTGGTCAGCAAAATTTCACAATTAGATAGATTTGTTGGAATCAAGGACTCAAGCAGCGACTTGTCGTATGGTTTAAAATTGATTGATGCGACTTCCGAGGACTTTGCAGTCATACAAGGATTCGATCCGCTCTTGATAGCGTCTCTACAGATGGGGTTTGATGGTGGTGTAAATGCGCTGTCAAATGTTGTTCCTGAGATTTACCTGTCAATCATGGATAATCCCACTCTCGCTGACTCGAATGAACTACAACACAGAATCATAGAACCTCTCTTTCGATTGTGTAGCGATTACGGATTTGCTCCTGCGACCAAGGCCGCTCTAGCATACCGTGGTTGGTTAGCTTCTGCAACCGTTCGTCCACCACTAACGTGTGTAAAACCCCATGACGTAGCCCATGCAATGCAAAGCATCTTTGATTCGGTAGATATCAGCAGTAGCTGAAACGAAATCCTTCGGAAGATGGGTCCTGATCTTTAATCTAAGTTGATATACCATATTTCGGTCGTTCCCAATCACGAGAAGGAAAATCATAGACTGGTTCATTTCGTTGGATGCTGTCTATCTCAAGCTGGTCTGAATCAGATAGATTCCAATCCAGAGCAATCCGATTGTTAATGATGTGCTCGGCAGATGACGACTTAGGAAGGACGACGACTCCGTTATTTATCGCCCATCGCAGTGCAACAACAGCTCGAGGTTGACCGACTTTTTCGCTGATATTTTGGATGACCGGATCATTAAATACTGCAGTTCGACCCAGGGGTGCTGCTGCCTCGACGATTGTATTCGTCTTTCTACAATATTCGACGACAGAATCCTGTGTATACCAGGGATGGTATTCGATTTGATTAACCACGATAGGCACCTCACTGATATGATGTGCACAGCTGAGTTGGTAAGCTGAGAAATTCGACACCCCGACATTCTTAACATATCCTTCGTCGTAGAGCTTTTTCATAGCTTCGAGTGTTTCTCGGAGAGAAATTGCGGGGTTGGGCCAATGGATCAAAAACAGGTCAAGATAGTCCGTCTGAAGTTTCTCCAACGATGATTTACACGAGTTTAGAACCGATTCATAATTAAGATTCTTCGGTAACACCTTTGTGGTAAGCCAAATATCCCCCCTCTCGAATTCCTGCAGCACATCACCAATAATTGCTTCATTACCGTATCCTTCGGCAGTATCAATATGCTTGTATCCTTCTTCGAGGGCGGTTCGCACAGATTGCCTAACTTCTTCACCATCGAGATTCCATGTCCCCAGCCCCATTACAGGTATTTCACTTCCACTGGCAAGGCTGACAAATTGTTCACTCATGCCTAAAAATACGTGCCGACCAAGTAATAATTCTTCCCAAATCTCAAATTTCTAAGTGTCTATCAACCGCACAGCTGTTTCAATTGCGTCAAGCATACTCTGCTCACTTGCCTGTCCTTCCCCCACGATATCGAATGCGGTTCCATGATCCACACTTGTGCGGATGATGGGTAGGCCAATTGTAACATTTACGCCTGAAACGACACTCTCTCCTGCGAATCCTAGCATCTTGATAGGTATGTGACCTTGGTCGTGATACATAGCTACAACAGCTGCAAACTCGCCCGCGGCTGCACGGCTGAACACGGTATCTGGTGATATGGGACCAATAGCATTGATTTGCTCATTCTGAGCCGACTCGATCGCAGGCTCGATCGCATTTTGTTCCTGCTCTCCCAGCAGACCCCCATCACTAGCGTGTGGATTCAGGCCTGCAACCGCAATTCGAGGCGCATCAAATCCGAGATCATTGATTGCCCCATGCGTGAGTTGCAAAGTCTGAAACACCCGCTCTTCAGTCACCAACTCACATGCTTCGGCCAGCGGTACATGTGTGCTCACGTGAGCGACCCGGAGGGGGCCCTCTAATAATAACATGCTCACCGAATCACTATCTGTTCTATCCGCGAGGATGCCAGTATGACCAGTGTGATTGCTTCCCGCCATTTTGATAGCTTGTTTATGTATGGGTGCGGTGACTATCGCGTCGACGATATCCCCCTTCGCGAGCTCTATAGCTTTATGAATGTACTCCAAGCTCGCACTCCCATTAGACGCCGTGACTTTGGCTGGGGTGTAATTGGAGACATTTGCACAATCAATCAACGATATTTTATCTTGGGCTGTGTGTTTTAATTGTTCATCAGACATAATTTCGAATTTAATATTCACACCAACTGATTCCGCCACCCTGCTCAACGTGTTGTGATCTCCGATTACGACAGGATTGACACGATTATCCAACTTCGGGAGGGCTTTGATTATAATCTCGGGTCCAATTCCTCCGGGGTCACCCATCGTCAGAGCAAGGTCGCATGAATTTATGCTCATCATAGGACGCAAGCTGGTTCATAACATTAAGCATAGTCGTCGGTCCTCCGAATCCCCCTGCTTTTGTAGCGATGGGCATTCCTTCTATCAAACCATCTCTTGCTATCCCCAATGGCACGCCCTGCTCAATTGAGACTCCGGTCAACTGTATCATGCTGGTCCCGAGCGCCGCCAGGACTGCTGCCCCCGTCGCCCCGCCAGTGAGCAGTAGCCCACCAGGTGCTCTCTCAGAAATAATTTGTTTAGCCATCCGCCCGGTGGCTTGAGCGATTTGATTCCTCAACTCACCCGAACTCAATCCAATGGAAGTTGCATACTGTATTGTCTCATCAACTGTCTCAGTTGTGGCAGCCGTTGTGATGACAACCGGCGAATATGCTCGTAACTTAGATATTGCTTCATCAGCCACGGACTTGTCAGAACCATTGTGAATAAGCTGAGATGAATCGGTCTCAAGAATCATTCCTTCATCGAACATTTTGATTTGTTCAATCGTTGTATTATTGATGCTTCCTGCTATTGTAAGCGGCTTTGAATTTGTATGAACAATATTGGGATGTTGAGTTTCTGACTTGGTCGGTGGTGACATGTAACGTGCCAACCCGGCGCTTCCAACGAACAACAATGGAAGGTCTCTGGCTGCAACGGCAAGTTCCTGTAGGCGCTTTTCAGTAGTTACGTCACAAACAAAGCGCTTGAATGATTCACTTTCCATGTGAACTTGGAACCAATCCATCAACTCATCTGTCTCACCCGATCCGATATCCTCTGTGAGGTGAGTGGTTTGCACGCCAGTTGTCCCGAAGAGTTTCAAAAGATTGGCAGTTGATGGACCTGCCGGATCATCTCCGTAGAATGTGTCTGTTACGCGCACTCCATTTACGTAATGGATGCCATCATCCGTAGTACGCCCCATGTCGGGGAATGCAGGTGCAATTAGCATTCCAGTCACAGGCAAGTGTTGACAGAGGGTTTGGCTTTCTAACGCGGGGTGACCTCGTAGAGTGGAGTCTACCTTTTTGTAATAGACATTAGCATTCACATTGCCAATAGTTGCATGCAATCTCTCAATTACATTCTGTACAGTTGTATATCGCGTTTCGGTATCAACAGCCACGATTTGAATGTCTTCAGTGGGGGATACATTTGTATGCGTATTGATTGTAACAATTGTTGAATATCCTTGATTGGCATATTGGGCAGCGGTGTCCATGCTCCCGGTTAAGTCATCTGCGATAATACAGTACTCTGCATCGAACTGAGACATGGGAACCTCAGTAGCCGATCTGCTGCGGTATATTTGGAATATATCTACGCGCAAAAAATGTACTCAGCATGTCAAACTTGAAATTCGAGTTAGGTCCAAGCCCCTCGGTCGTTATGTCGTCCACTCGTATCTTCACTTTTCGATTCATAAATCGTTGATACTCATGCATTGAGGCTAGCATGTCTGTCGGAACTGTTCCGTGCTACGTTTCGTGGAGCCTGTCGGTAAAGCCACTTCTCATTACATGATCTACAATATCATAAGTTGTATTAATCAGTCGTCAATTTGTGGAACGTAAACACCTATAACGGCAAACTCACTTCGATGGTATGTGAGGACGACCACCGGGCTGTAGGCACCATTTTACACCCGTTACCAGGTTCCACCCTTACGGTTGATGCGGGGTATTTGTCCTGCAGTCAGGGGTTTCACTCGCTTACAGACGCAGCTACAGACAAGAATCCAGCGCGAGATGACAGGATTCAAAATTACACTCTTTCACCATCCACATACGCTCACCTCTTGTTTAAAAGCATCATGTCCGTACAGAATCCGTTAAAATATGTTGCCAACAACGGATACTCATCATTCGTTCATGTATACCCGCGGTGTAGAATAGTTACCAATATGTTAAGAAGGTCGTGTGGTGGAATATCGAGCAACTGAACAATACTTATTCAACACCACATGAAGGAGATTCATGATGCAGAAGCTCCTATCTTATTGATTCAACATTACTCATCCCGGATTATTTACCCGCATATGCGTAAAAACTTGAGGTTCGTTATAAATAATTATTGGCATCTTCTCGATCGTACCACAGCCATTGGCTTGTCATGAATGACCGCTTCGGCTATACCGGTAAGCCATGCACGTGTCCGAAATGAAATTAAGTCAGGGTGTAACTTGAAATTATGAATTTTATTTCTATCAACTGGGGTGATTTTGAGGTCACCCATAGAATAAGATCTAATTATTTAATGATTACATACAACGATTTCCGAATACCCCTAACTCAATTTTAATTAGCAGAAAACTCAGGTTTTTCACCGTTCAACATTCTAACTAAATCTCGTCTGATTATCTTCGAACCGTTGACTACAGCATCTCGTGTAGATCCAGCAGTGTGCGGTGACAACCAGACGTTTGGTAACTTCATCAGGGGACTTTCATCAGGAAGCGGTTCTTGTTCGAAGACATCTAGAGCGGCACCGCCGATTACATCCATTTTTAGCGCATTGATCAAAGCATTGGTATCAACTAATCCACCCCTTGCTGTGTTCACGAGTATTGCTGATGGGGACATTAGTTCGAGCGCTTCAGCGTCAATCAGATGGGCAGTAGATTCCGACAAGCGTACATGAAGAGTGAGAATATCTGCTTGAACTAATGTCTCCTCAAGACTAGCCGGAGTAGCTCCCAATTCCTCGATTTTTTTATCCGGAACGTATGGATCATGTCCGATGATTTGAGCCCCGAATCCCTGCCACCGTCTGGCGACACCTCGGCCAATATTTCCCAGACCGACCACCCCGATTTTCAAAGAACTGATGTCCTGTGGAAGCCCGTCAGGATCGAACTGCAAGTCCCATTTACCGTTCGCAGTTGATTGGACATAGCCAGGTATGTTTCGGTGAGCAGAGAGAGCAAATGATACCGCATAGTCCGCCACCGCGTTTGCATTTCTACCGGGAGCATGCAAAACAGTCACATCAAACTCATCTGCAGCTTCCAAATCGATGTTCTCAACACCTCCACGGGCCGCAGCAACTATGTCGAGATTTTGACCAATCTCGAAGACCTCGCGTGTCACTGGCGCCTTGTGGACGACCAGTATGTCTTTCTCATTAATAGCTTCAATGATAGGTTTTGCATCGAACTGGGATGGTCCCAGCCTTTCCATATCCATCGTTACATTTCTGAACGCCTCCGCCGACATTTCACCATGCCAGGTGATATCTTCAACATCTACCCCGCTATCAATCAGTGGTAGCATTCCCTCCCTCATTACATTTACTGGCTGTTGAGGATCGCCACAAAGCAGGACAGATGCATTATAATCGCTCATATCGCCAGTGACGCCAGACCAATTTAAAAATGCTCCCACGTTGGCTGCATCGCATTTAGTAATATATCAAATCTGGCTCTGAGGGCTGAATACTGTTGTTTCTGTACAGAATTTGGAAAGATGATCTCACTTGGAGCGACAAATGCGTCAATAGCATCAGAAAGATCATCATAACTGCCCGCAGCCATGGCACCACAAATTGCCGCACCCCGAGCCCCTGGCTCATCACCATGTGTAAGTGTTATTTGTGAATCGACAACCCCCGCGAAGATTTCAGACCATATTTTGCTTCGCGCGCCCCCTCCACCTAATCGCACATCCAGACTGGTCTGCTCCGGTGCGATTGCTTTGAGTTGGCGACCTATCGCCAACGCAATTCCTTCATATACTGCGCGGAGCAAATCCTCTGCACTGTGTTGTATATTCAAGCCAAAGAACCCACCTTGAGCTTGAGGGTGCTCCACAGAACCTGCGATGTATGGATGGAATAGCACTCCTCGAGCACCTATTGGAACACTCTCAATTACTGCGTCATATACATCAAACAGATCCTTATTCTCACGGCATGCTTGCGCCTCCCATAACCGGCCTAACTCCTCTGTGAACCAATCTAGTGAGGCCGTCGCAGACTTAAATCCCTGATATTGAATATAGCTGTTGCCGATGAATCTCCGTCTTAATCCTCCTTCATTATATTGGGCTTCCCCAGTGCGATTTATAATGATACTTTGGCCCCAAGTGCCTACAATGAGTATTGCTTGACCGGGTTTATGTGCCCCTAGTCCTAGAGCAGTGGTGCCTATGTCCTGTAATCCCGTCGCGACAGGAATACCCCGCAGGAGTCCAGTCTGCTCGGCTGCAGCGGAGGACACTCTGCCCGCCAAAGCGAGGCTATCGACCTTCGGTGGCAAGATGTCTACTGACACGTCAAGATCGAGCACGTCGAACGCATGGGCTGCATATTCATTTTCGCCAGGTGCAGTGAACACACTCGCCTCCATTGTATCCGTCGCAATTTTGCCCGTGAGCCGATATCGTATGTAGTCTTTAAAAAACACAATGTTGCTAGGTCTGAGAGAATCTCCGGGTTCTTTGCTTGAAACCAACCCAGAATCGAAAGCGGATCTGCAGCAAATGGTTCATACCCAAGGATGCGTTTCACTTCAGCCGCCTTACCCTCCTCATTCCACCGATGCACCACAGACGCTGCCCTACCGTCTGTGGACCTGATGGCAGGGTGCACTGGACTCCCCTGCGCGTCAAGGAGATATGCTCCGTGTCCATGTCCGCCCACCCCCACACCCACGATTCGATCTGTTCCGATTTTGGCGACAACGCCACGTATACATGATGTCACTGACTCCCACAGCTGCTCTGGTCCAACTTCGTGATGACCCACCTGGGGCACGGAGGAGGGGGTGGGACAGCTCTCGATCGCATGCCTCTGCCCCGTTGTGTCATAAGCTCCAACAGTCACTCTAGATAAGCCTGCATCCACCCCCAAGTACACATTTGAACCGTTCATTCGAATGATTCCTCATCTAGAGATGCAACCATTTGGGCGTAAGCAGCCGCTACTGATTTTTGTCCCACAGAACTTAGATGATGAGTGTTAAATGAACTTTTGCTCGGTTGCCAGTTTGAGTCCGCAAACATGGTGTTGACATCATCTGCAACCCCAACCGGCGGTATGATTAATTCCGATCTCTCTGTGAGGTGTTCCGTTATCGCGCGTGCATACTCATACTGATACCGTGTGTTTACATTCAATTTGCAAACATCGGTCTGCATAAGTGACCTCAGTTGGGAGGCACTCAATCCCGTCGACCCATGGATGACCAGCGGGATACGCAGGCCAGCATTCTCAAGAGCCTGCCCGATGGCATCGGCCAAATCCACACGCAGATCTAGGTTGGCCCCCTTCGTGACACCATGTTCGGTCCCGATCGAGACAGCGAGCAGATCACACCCCGTCCGTCGCACAAATTCCACAGCCTCATGTGGTTTCGTGTACAGGGCCTCATTAATTGTCTTGCCGCTTTCCGTCCCCGCAATGACCCCTAACTCAGCCTCAACGTATGTTTCAGGTGATACGCTGCGGACTTGTTCTACGACTTCCCGCGTTCGCTCAGCGTTTTCATCAAAATCCAAGCTTGAAGCGTCTATCATGACAGAATCCGCAACACCTGCATCTAGGACCGCTTGGAGTAAGTCCTCGTCAGTCCATTCGATGTGGTCGATGTTTAGATACAGGTCAATGGGTGTTGTTGATGCAAGTGCCCCCAAATAACCCGATACAGCGGTGAGCCCTGCTTCGATATCCCCGCGACCAAAATATTCGATACTATCTCTTTTGATTTGGATGAGAAGCGCTGAGCCAACTGTCTCCGCTCCTTCCAGCAGCCCAGCCAGAATATCAGGATGCGTGATATTACTTGCTAAGAACCCACCTCCTTCATTCAACGCGTTCTCGTACGCACATTTCAACGATTGTGATGCATGTAAGGACATGTTGGTTCAACTTATACCAAGCATAACTAAAGTGATTCCAATCGCAGAATTCAAACACTGGTGATTTTAGTTCTGGCAGTGGCATTAAATGGCTATGTCCAGAAGGTCTGACGAAGCTCGGAGGGTGCAGGACTCATCTTTGCCGCACGCCTGGAAGCTCCAATCAGAAGAATCTCGGAGGTACATCCATCATGCAGTGCGAGAATCTGCTGATCTTGTACGGAGTTCATATGGGCCAACTGGGCTAAGTCGCCTCATCGACACACAGGACAAACAAAATCGCGAAAGACTCGTGATCACTGAAGATGGCGCGGAAGTGCTCAATGCTATTGATCAAGGCAATGGATTCGGTCATCCAGTTACAGCACTGTTGGTCGATGGGTTGGAGGGTCTACGGAAGGGCTTGCATGATGGAACAACTCGCGGGCTTCTTTTAACGGAAGCACTCGTGACTGCGGGTGTGCGATTGCTAGATGATGGTATGAGTGAGGCCAGCATTGTGGTTGGCTTCGGAATCGCACAAAGTTTGACTGGGCATGTTCTTGATGAACTGGCTCTCCCGGTGGACATCTCCGAGAAAAGAAAATTAGTAGCGATGTCTAATACCATCATGACCTCGCTCGAGCCGACAGAACGCATCGAACTCGCACCGCTTGTGGTTGATGCCGTTGAAAAAATTAAGGGGGAATCAGATGGGTGGATTGACACAGACGATATCCATGTCATCGCGGCGCCTAACGCACCTGCCGGTGTTTACGATGGGATGATACTTACACAGCCGGAAGTTGGGGATCACAGCGGCAGCGGGGTCCGTGTCCCGATCAGAGATGCATCGATCGCCATCATAGATCGTCCTGTGAAACTTGAGGAGACCGCCAGTGTAGTGGATGAGATTCGATATGTGGATCCTGAGGCACGCCTCCGTTATTTAGATGAACGGGATACGATGGTTACAAACATTGTAGACAATTTGGTCGACATGGGCATTGATCTACTTGTCTCGACAGAGAGTTTGAATCAAGATATTGTCCATGCGATAGAGCGCAGAGGAATTTGTATTCGGGATAAGGCCAAGTATCCAAAGGAAGGGATTCCTCGACTCGCTAAAGCGACCGGGGCGACGGTAGTGAGTGACATAAGAGAACTTCATGCAGGACATTTAGGGAGGGCAAAGAATATTGAGCAGGAAATTTGGGGAGACGAAATTTGGACATACATTACAGGCACGCCCGGAGCGGTTGTCACAGTCGTCATCGGGGGTGGGACATCACGGGGTGCAGAGCGTCAAGAGACTGCAGTGGCAAATGCAATTGAGACGTTGAGTGTGGGTATCATGGACGGTCAAGCATTGCCTGGAGCTGGTGCAGCTGCGATGGCAGTTGCCACGGATCTTCGTACAAATGCACCCCAGATACCTGGGAGGGAACAGGTCGCTGTTAATGCATTCGCAGATGCTATGGAGGTCTTACCGACAACATTGGCAATCAATGCGGGATATGACCCCATCGATACGGTAACCGCGCTCCGAAGGCGCCATTCAGCGGATACACCGCAGCCCATTGGATTCGACCCCACTGACGGTGAGGTCCAAGATACGATCACCAATGGTATAATTGAGCCCAGACGTACGCTTTCACGGGCCATTGATGCTGCATCGACAATGGCACTCCGGCTCCTGATGGTGGATGAGATTATTCACCCCGGAGTTGATATCAATAAGTTTCAGCCGGTACTTGAGCGCTCATAACTATTCGTCTTCGGGCAGATCGATACTTTCGGGCGGATCGATATTGTCCTTCGACAGGTCCGTTGCGGCCAGTTCTGCGTCGATTCGAATTTGTTGATTTGCAAACTCTGTTGCGGCGATTATAGCCCCCTTCTTGACCGACGGCGCATCGAGAATTGGCTCGGCGGTCAGTACGTCCTCAATTTCTCCCGAGAGAACATTTATACCCATAGAATGACTGCCCCTGGCGTGTGCGTTCTTTAAGCGCAAGACAGCATCGGTAGGATCTAAACCCGCCGCTTTGGCCAGGTTTCCTACATGTTCGAACATCGCGTTGGCGAAACCCTCCATCGCAATCTGTCGTCTGTCGTCGACGCCCCTAGCACGCTTATTCAATTCGGTCCCGATTTGCAGCTCGGTAACCCCACCTCCAGGTAATATGGTTCCACTGGCATCAGCTGCTGCGGTTGCGGCTAATGCTGAACGCACGCTGTGTTCGAAAGCGGTCGCACTGCGAATATCCGGGGCCCGGCACAGTAGGGTTCTCTCACTTGTGCCTCCAGCAGATTTGACCACGGTGATATCTTCACCACCTAGCCTCACGATTGAGACGTGTGCCTGGCTGATGTTATCCGATTGCAGGTGTTGAATACCAACCGTGACTTGTGCTCCGGTCAACCGAGCGATTCGATCGAGGACGGGCCTGTCGACTCGATGAATACTCAAATAACCGTGTTCTACAAGTAACGACTTAACCCGTTCATTTACGGAGGATACGGTGAGTAAGGCAACTATGTCCAGCTCATCAAGCTGTTTCAGGAGCTCACGAAATCCTGCACGTTCTTTTTCTGCCAATGCATTATGTTCGGTGAACGAATTCACCTGAGTTGTCATATACTTCGAGACACGACTTAGCTGACTTCCTGCATGGGGGACATCAATTGCTTCCGTCAGCAGTCCAATAGCACCTTCAGCATCTCTGGGCATGTTGGCGACCACCGGTCCTTTGTCAATGATTACTCCATCGAGCACCTCTGTCTCAGCGACGGAACCACCTGGCTTCACCACTATCTCTGTGGTACTGGGAGATTCCGCACCGTGATGTTCGACAATGTGCGCAATTTTCTTAGCGATGTATCTTCGCGTGTGAGGAGTTTGGATACCCGTCAACGCGGTCTCCGCTATCGATGCATAGGAGAAATTTCCGCGCGGTCGTGCGCGCTCATCGATGAATTCCGCAGCGGTCATCATGGAATCCTGGTATCCACTGACGATGCTCGAGGGGTGTACCCCATAGTCTTGCATTCGATTCGCTTGTCGGAGGAGACCTGCAGATAATGACAACATTGTTTTGATTCCATCACCATGTTGATTATCAAAGTCCTCTACGGCTTGCAACAATACACTCAAGGCAGGGCTCGAGAGCTCTAGGCGATCGTACACCTCTCTAATCGAAGCTGTAGCTGTAACTTCACCATTCGGCTGGATGATTAGCTTGGTTGCTCCCAAGGGGCCTAGCAAACTATCACTGAGCGCACACAGTGATTGAACAGTAGACCTTGTTTCAGGGGTGCTCATGGTTTCGTTAAGCCAAATATTTAGGCCAAATATAAAATGTAGCCGGTGATTCCAGCGCGAAGACGCCACAGAAATCTGTTCAGAGTACTTCGACTTCCTCTTCAATAATTATTTATGCTGGTGTATGTATGAGACAGTTGGACATGCCAGACAATACAGCAGAACCAAACGAAATCACGGAGGGACAAAGCCCTTCGCGACGAGATTTCGTCAAGCTCACCACTGGCGCAGCGGCTGTTGGTGCCATGGGGTCACTTGCAGGGTGCACAGGTGGGGAAGACACGGGTACGGGAGGTTCAGATGACAGTGGTGGCACCGATACAACCACGTTCACATTCATATCGGCGAATGCTGTGGAAAATGCTGATACACAGGATCATTTCCAGGATTCGATGGAGGACTTCGCCGCGAAGAATGAGGGATATGAGGTAGACCTCCAGACGGCATCCTACGGGGACATAGCACGCACAATAACCTCGACTGTGGGAGCTGGCAACCCGCCTGCTATGGCGGAAACAGGTGGTCTCGGCCTGCAGTATCTGAAGGAAGGCAGATTGGCAAATCACGATAGATTCATGAGCGAATCTGCGAGTTTACCAGATGATCTGACAGCGGCAGGGCAGCAGATATCCAACTTCCGTGGGTATCAATGGTCAATCGGCGCGATCCGAAACACTAACAGTAACCTTGGAATCCGGCCAAAGTCTTTCTCTGAAGCCGGTGTGGAGGAACCGTTTAGTGACCTAGAGACCTGGAGCCAGTTCTACGATGCTCTTCAGACAATCGATGAAGAGCAGGATATCATCGCATACGAGGAAACTGGCGTCCCAGGTGACCTAGAGTCATACTGGGGTTATGCTCGCACCGCATACACCGATGGGAAAGATCCATGGATTCGAGGAGATGGTGCCTCACCAGAGGTCGTCGTGGCGAATCCAGATATGGAAGAAGATCGCCAGCGGACAGATGGGATGATCAAGCTTTGTGTCTCGCTAGCTGATGAATTCTCGAGTGATGAAGCAGCAGCGCGTGGTGATGAAGAGATTCCTGCTCTAATGGTGAGTGGTCGGGTTGCGTCGTTCACGTATGCGCTCGCGACTGCGAACCGATGGAGGTCCGTCAGTGAAGATGTCAAGATTGGTTGGCACGACGGCGAGGGCGATTACATGCTACTGCCGAACCCGAAACTGGATGCGGAGTTCGGTGACGCAGTTGGTATAGACGACCTGTCTGGTCATACCGGTGATCACGGTGGTCATGTGTGGGCTTTGGAACAGGCCCACACTATTTTCGATGGGGTAAGCGCCGCAGAACAGGACGGTGCGTGGGCACTCGGACAGTACCTGTTGGAGGATGACGACTTCGTGTTGCCCGCTTGGGGCGAGTACTACGAGGCTATCCCAGGGGCTGCCCCGAAACTGGACAGAATCCGCGATACGTACGATCTGCCCCAGAATTTCGCGCAGTCGCTGCAAAACCAATCTCAGTATGGGAGTCAGTACGGTAACACAGGTGGTCCGTGGGGCGTCTGGCCATCCGATCCAATCCGATGGACCGACATCAACGAGACTATCAGTCAAGCCATTGCGGGTCAGTACACTATGGAGGAGACTCCTGGTGTGGTCCGAGAACGAATTCTGACCCGACTCGAAGAGGAGAACGTCGGCTCGGTTCCAAGTTAAATCGGTCCAGGTCTTACATTTTTTGCCGGTACAACTGCTACCTTTATTTGCTGCCACGACGACCTTCCGATATGGCCACGGCAGACCAACGTTCCCATGATGAAATTCAGGAACGATACGGTATAGGAGACAGATCACTCGCGGATCGGATGCGGGATAATTGGACGGGATATTTGTTCATTGTGCCTACATTCATCGCATTCACTGCCCTGTTCTACTATCCAATTCTACGGGGATTTTCTATGACCCTAACAGACACCAAACTAGGACAACCAGGCAACTTTGTAGGATTGGAGAACTATGCATGGCTTGCGACGAATGACCTATTTGTGTACGCTGTAGGTGTCACACTGGTATTCGTCATCGGGACCACGGCACTACAACTGACTATCGGTGTAACCGCCGCGATGCTTCTAAACGAACTCCACGAGCGTGCCCAGGATTGGATTGGAGCGCTCATAATGTCACCCTACTTTGCAGCACCACTGGCAGGTGGTGTCATATGGATGTGGTTTCTCGACAGCGATTTCGGATTCATGAGCCGCTTCCTGATGCAATTCGGTGTTGATGCACCCTCATTCCTCGCTACCGGGATGTGGCCCCTGGTGTCACTAATTGTTGCACAAACGTGGCATGATTACGCTTACTCAGCCATCGTGTACTCCGCTGCATTATCGAATATTCCGAAGGAACAGTATGAAGCAGCTGCTCAAGCTGGGGCGAACCGTCTTCAAAGATTTCGCGATGTTACACTTCCGCACCTCACAATACCCACCATTGTCGTACTCTCTTTGCGAACTGCGTGGAACGTTGCTGAGTTCTCACAACCCTTCGCCCTCACTGGAGGAGGACCGGGGACTCGGACGATGATACTCAGTGTTTTGACCTACAGGGTAGCATTCGTGGAACAAACGTTCGGACGTGCGTACACTATTGGTATGGCAATGATAATAATGACTATGAGCGCTGCATTGATTTACGTCAAAGCAATCGACTCAGAAGAAAATCTTTACGTCTAAACCATCATGTTAAATGATAATCGCCGTGACCGTGCACTGCTTTATATAGGTATCATCCTGTTTGGGCTGTTCGCACTGGTTCCGTACTACTGGGTGATCAGAACTTCACTTCTTACCAATATTGCAGCGATCAGTCTTGAGACGGGGTTTATTCCGTCTCTAGCCGATCTCACACTAGTATCATACCAACAGGTCTGGGACCGTTTTAGTTTCATCCTCTACTTCCGGAACAGTTTCATCGTCGCACTAGGGGCAACAGTCATATCTGTGATTTTCGCGGTACCAGGCGCGTATGCATTCGCTCGGTTAGATTTCCCCGGGAGACAGTTGCTGTTTTATACCGCAGTTTTCACAATTATGTTTCCATGGATCGTGCTCACGATACCGGTGTATGAGGTATTCTATCTGTTCGACCTAATCAACACCCTCACTGGAGTGACCATTGGACTGTCAATCTTTGTTCTGCCCCAGAATATTTGGTTGTTGCAGGGCTTTTTCAGGCAGGGCATCCCACAAAAAATTGAAGAGGCTGCACTGATTGATGGTCACAACGAATTAACTGCGTTTCTCCGTATCGTTTTACCTCTCAGTCTCCCAGCCGTCGCGGCGGCAGCCCTGTTCTCATTCCTAGTAGCGTGGAATAATTTCCTTTGGGTCTTCGTACTGACAAGCGACGAATCATCAAGGACAGCAACAGTCGCTATTTATTACATACTGGGAAGTGATGTCCTGAGAGAGTGGAACATCCTTATGGCATCATTGATGCTGTTGGTACTCCCGCCGATTATCCTGTATGGCCTCTCCCGACGATATGTTGGGACTGGCCTTGGAGCCGCATCGTAGCTACTTAATTACTAAAGCAATCAACCCATAACATGGCAAGCTTAGAACTCGACAACGTAACCAAGGTGTACGAATCCAAGAGTGAAATGATCGTAGCGGTCGAAGAGCTCAATCTAGACATTCAGGACGGCGAATTTATTGTGGTCGTTGGGCCATCAGGCTGCGGCAAATCCACCACACTACGAATGATCGCAGGGCTCGAAACAGTGACTGACGGGGAGATACGGATTGGTGGTGAACGCATTAATGAAGCTGCACCTAAAGATCGTGACATCGCAATGGTGTTTCAGTCATATGCTCTATACCCCCACAAATCTGTCAGACAGAACATGGCGTACGGCTTGCAACTGAGCACTGAACTCACAGATGATGAAATTAGTGCCAGAGTGGAAACCGCGGCTGAGATGATGGGGATAACAGATATACTTGAGAAGAAACCTGGAGCGTTGTCTGGTGGGCAACAGCAACGAGTCGCTACAGGCCGAGCCATTGTTCGTGAACCCGAAGTGTACCTTTTCGATGAACCTCTCTCGAACTTGGATGCGAAACTACGGAAGCACATGCGTACAGAACTTGCACGGATCCATCAAGAGCTTGAGACTACGACTGTTTATGTAACCCATGATCAGGAAGAGGCCATGACGATGGCTGATAGGATAGTTATCCTTCGCTCGGGTGAACTTCAGCAGGTAGGATCGCCAAAGGAAGTGTATCATAAACCAGAGAACAGATTTGTCGCAGATTTCATTGGGAGCCCTTCTATGAACTTCGTGGATGTGAATCTCTCCGAAGCGGGTGTTCTTGAAGCGGAGAGTCTTTCATTTGAATTGAAAGAATCCGTGAACGAGATGCTTAGTCCCGGTCAAAGTAAATACATACTCGGTGTGCGACCAGAAGACATTACAATTGATGAAGACGCATCGGTGAATAAGAGTCTCACAGCGATTGTCGATGTTGTGGAAATTGTAGGTTCGGACAACTTCATTTACTTAGATCTCGCCGGTGAAGAATTCAGGGTACGAGTAGATTCCCACATCGAACCAACTGCTGGAGATGAGGTTCGATTAACCTTTTCGGATGACAGCATACATCTGTTCGATGTCCGAACTGGTGAAGCCATCATTCATGGTGTGCCTCAACAACCGAAAATGACTTCACTTGACTGATACAACCATCTAAATCACAATGAATCCCCATCTGATACTGGTAATTTTGTGTGGCCTCGGCATCTGACGTTTCTACAATCGCACGATGGACTGCATCCTCCGCACTCTCAAACTCCATGAATAATTGTTCCCGCCGCACTCTTTGATTTGTGCTCAAATCCTGAGAGTCAATTTCCATGAGCAATAAATTGATTTTTGCCGATAGTAACTCTGTCTGACTGATTTGCTCTGATCGAAGCGCAGCGTTCTCCGCTGACCATTGGATTTCAGTTGCCTCTTCACCCAAAATAGATATTAAAAATGCTGCTTTGTTGAGACGATGATCAACAGAGTCCACACTGGGAGTGATCTGCGCTTGCAGATCGATTCCTACCAAAACTGTCCGCTCGACCGGATTAAATGCTTCAGATGAATAAGCCCCCGCACCGACGGTCAATGGAATACCGATGAACATCCCAACAATCAAAATGCTCAAAAAAACTCTGGGGGCCCCTCTCACTGGCTGATGGATTTGAAAAGGGCTCTGTGATTTCCTCTTGAATTGCAAATTTGTGATTTTACCGACTGCTCGAAGGATTTCATCAATGCGAGCAGTCGCTCCTGTAATCACCAAATGATTCCGCATGCCGATTCGGATTATGATATTATGGAATCCACTGTGGATAATCGATAGCCCTCGCCCTTCATCAAAATGTTCCCAGCGAACATCATCTACCATCGTATGAGATTTGAGATGTTCTTTAATTCGATCTAAACTATGATCGGGGCGATTGATAGGATTAGTCGATTCGAGAATTGACGTCCCATCCCGGTACTCAGTTCCGAACCGACTCTTTTGATTGCGGACCCAGAACCGAAAACGAAAGATTCCCCTGCTCAATATACTCGGGAGCGAAACTGTGATAGCTCCCAGCAGGACAGCGTCCAGAAATGCGGCTTGATATCCATAATACAACCACGCCCAAAGTATCAAACCGAAAGAATTAATCCCGCCAGTAATCAGCGCGAATTTCAGCTTATTCATCTGCAAAAAAAGCTTGTTTCAATTTCCCCAGCACCCCGACACGGCGATGTTGACTTTCGACCAAACACAACTCGGTTAGGACCTCCTCCACGTGTTCTGGGGATCTGAATTTATTAATCTGTGCGCGATTCAGAAGTTCAGACAGCATCATGGAGTTGCCGGATTCGTCAATGGCTATGTTCGCCATCGGTCGATGATTCTCAATTCTGCGCACGGATACAGGATATGACCAACCTGCCTCATCGATGATCTCTATCACTGTATCGGAAGCTGACTTCATGAATATCGTAACAGAATCATTCCTCAAAAATAAGCATTGGCGACATGGAAGCTGTTTTAGTTTCATGAATTCATTAATGATTTGATGAATTTGGATAAACTTCCACCTGTTGGCTTGGGCACCTGGGAGAATGATGATCCGGTCATGTGCAAACGAACAGTTGCTATGGCTCTGAAGTTGGGTTATCGTCATATCGACACAGCTCGCTTCTACGGTAATGAAGAGGCGGTAGGTGCTGGCATCGAGGAATCGGCAGTTCCGCGCTCAGAACTTTTCATCGGAACTAAGGTCCATCCATTCGCCGAGGGGTTGTCTTATGATGCCGTTATGAATGGATTCGAGACAAGCCTCAAATTGCTCGGCACCTCGTACATTGACATACTGTATGTGCACTGGCCTGTGGGCGATTATCAGCCCACCGAGACTCTGGGAGCATTTAATGATCTGATTCAGGACGGAAAGCTACGTCATGTGGGAGTATCAAATTTCAACATCGAGTTAATAGAGGAGGCCCAGGATATTCTTCGTGTCCCGCTATTCGCACATCAAGTTGAGCGTCATCCGCTTTTGCCACAAAACAAACTGGTGACACACGCCCAGAATAATGACTACCTTCTGGTCGGATATTCCCCGCTTGCCCGAGGGGCCGTGATGAATATCGATGTTATACAACAGGTCGCTAATCAACATGACGTCTCAGCGGCTTGTGTAGCTCTCGCATGGGGGCTTGCGCCGGGTGGGGTCGTGACGATTCCGAAAGCAACGAGTGTAGACCACTTGTCCGATAATTTCAAAGCTTCAGAACTGCAGCTGCGGCATGATGAACTTGAACTTATTGATGCACTTGAAAAAAGAGAACGATTCATAGAGCGAGAAGGGGCCCCGTGGTTGTGAGTAGAGTGGCTGTTGAATATGGTACTTCACATACGACTTCTCGCGAAGAACTGGCTTGTGTGTGCCAATTTACTATCGGGGATTGGTAACCGTTATACAAACTGCCTTTCACACTAAATTACACCCACTATAAGTTGCAACCAATAAGTGTATGAGATATAATATTGCCGCAATTCCAGGAGACGGTATAGGTCCAGAGGTGATGGACTCAATAACTCCGTTGTTGCACGATGTAGCTGCTATGGAACAGTTCGATTTGGCGATTGATCGATATGATTGGGGGAGCATGCGGTTAATGAAAGACGGTGCTATGATGCCAGACAATGCATTAGAACAGCTAGATCAATCAGATGCAATACTGGTCGGAGCAGTTGGACACCCACAGGTGCCTGATCATGTGACGCTCCATGGTTTGTTACTTCCAATCCGCAAACAATTTAATCAATTAGTTTGCGAGCGACCATCGATATTGTTCAAAGGGGTCGAGAGCCCGCTGAGAGGCTACCATGGGGGCGACATTGATTTCACTGTCTTTCGCGAGAACACTGAAGGAGAGTATTCCGATGTAGGTGGTCGTGAGCATATTGGTTTCTCACATGAGGTTGCAGTGCAGACGTCTGTATTTACGCGACAGGGTACCGAGGGGATTGTTAGATTTGCATTCGAGCGAGCCAAACAGCGATCGGGCCACCTCACGAGTATCACCAAATCAAACGCGCAAGGACACAGTATGGTGTTCTGGGATCAAATTGTGAGAGAGATCGCATCAGAGTATCCGAGCGTAAGAGTAGATTCGCTACTCGTTGATGCTGGATGCATGGAACTCATAAGAAGACCAGAGGAATTTGATGTCATTGTTGCATCAAATCTATTTGGTGATATTCTGACAGATATCGGAGCGATAATAACAGGGAGTATGGGACTGGCGCCGTCGGCGAACATCGATCCATCGGGGCAACACCCTTCAATGTTCGAGCCTGTTCATGGGAGCGCTCCAGATATTGCCGGTACCGGTTCGGCCAATCCACTCGCGATGTTACTGTCTGCTGCTATGATGCTGGAACATCTTGATGAGGAGAGTGCCTCGCACCGAATTAGACAGGCTGTCCGGACATATCTGGCAGATACTGATGCTCCACGTACCCCCGACCTCGGTGGAGATGCACGAACTGAATCTGTGTCAAACGAGATACGGTCTCGTTTATGAGGTTCAAAATATCGGATGATTGCAATACGAAATTGACTACTAAAGTATTATAAATTCAACCGTACTAGGTAGACTACAGGTTTAGTGCATTATGCTACAATTTGAGGGCTATCAAAGATCTCGGGGACCTGCAGGGGTCCGGAATTATGTAGCGGTGATACCAGTGTCAGTCGCCACAGCTTCGATTGCTGATACGGTTGCGGCGAGATCTGACTACGTGGTACGTTCGACGCCTCATCAGATGGGCGGTGATCCTCCTGAGAAGACACGAGAGCAGATTGAGCGCACCCTGATCGGGGTGGGACGTAATCCGAATGTGGGCGCGACTTTATTGCTCAGCCTGGGTACCGAGACCACGGACCACAACAAAATTATGGATGGGATAGCAGCCTTCGACCGTCCCGTCGAACACATATCGGTTCACGAGACCGGTGGGACGGCTGCTACGATTGAAACCGCAGTGGACGTTGCGCAACAGTTGGTTGAGGGTATCGCAGGGTGCGAGCGCGAGGCATGTGATGTCTCGGACCTGCGATTTGGCGTGGAGTGTGGTGGGTCGGATGCAACCAGTGGGATCGCGGCGAACCCAGCCGTAGGCGCAAGTTGTGATCTGCTGGTCGAGGCGGGTGGGACGGCTTGCTTCTCAGAGACACCGGAGTTCATTGGTGCGGAACATATCCTGGCAGATCGATGTCCGGATCCCGCCGTTCGGGAACGATTGCTTAGCTTCGTTGATGCGCGAGAATCCGCGGCTGAGTTGATGGGTGTCGATATGCGAGGAGCTCAGCCGACTCCGGGGAATCAGGAAGGGGGTCTCACCACCATCGAGGAGAAGAGCCTCGGTGCGATTGCGAAAGGTGGCACGACACCGGTGCGAGATGTGGTCAGCTACGCTGATGAACTTCCAACTGGAGCTGGGTTGGTGATTATGGACACCCCTGGATATGATGTTGAGTCGGTCGTTGGGAAGGTCGCAGGGGGGGCTCAGGTCGTGGCCTT